>Ga0194131_10000074_pt1 | contig 139116 bp, 144 predicted proteins | sample TA2KigO120mmetaG_FD_148631 | JGI IMG/M metagenome (GOLD analysis project Ga0194131, IMG submission 148631) | Freshwater microbial communities from Lake Tanganyika, Tanzania - TA2015053 Kigoma Offshore 120m | ecosystem: Environmental > Aquatic > Freshwater > Lake | place: Tanzania: Lake...
GCTTCCCGTGGTCGTACCACTGTCGGCCCATCTCACCGCCGCCGCGGATGTGCGCGATGGCGTACGCAGCACCGCGCTCGAGCACGCTCAACCGCTCCACGCTGAAGCCAGGATCGATGGAGTGCTCGTACGATCCGTAGCCGTAGAGCACCAGCGGCCCGCCGCCGGCCGGTGGGAACCCGCGTCGATGGACCAGCGAGATCGGCACCCGCGTGCCGTCGTCGGCGGTGGCCCACAGTCGGTGTGACTCGTATTCGCTCGCGTCGTAACCCGCGACGGGCTGTTGCTTGACCATCGTCGCGGTTCGTTCGTTGAGGTCGTAGTCGAAGTCGGTAATAGGCGCGACGAGCGACGTGTACTCGTAGCGGATCGTCGTCGTGTCGAACTCGGGGTTGGACGCCACCCACGCGGAGTACACCTCGTCGGGCATCTCCACCACGTGCTCGTCGCCGGTCGCCAGATCGAGCGCGCGGAGGCGTCCGACAGCGTCGGCTCGTTCGGTGATGACGAGATGACTCGCGAACGCGTCGACGTCCACGATGCGGGCGTCGTCGCGGTGGGCGATCACTTCTGACCACTGATCTCGCCCGGTCGCGTCGACCGGCGTCGTCATGAGCGTGAAGTTGGGCGCACCCCCGTCGTTGGTGAGCACGTAGAACCGCTCGTCCTGATCGTCGTAGTGGTGCTCGACGTGGTACTCGACGCCGTGCTCCCGAGGTGCGAGCACGCGCAACGTGCCGCTCGGATCGTCGGCGCAGAGAACTCGGACCTCGGTCGTCAGCTTCGACGCGCTCGTGACCACCAGGAACCGTCCGGTGCGCGTGCGGTCGATGTAGACCTCGAAGCGCTCGTCGTCTTCCTGGTACACGAGCGTGTCGGCATCGCTGGCTGTGCCAAGCGCATGCCGCCACACCTGGTGCGGCCGCATGGCGGCATCGGGGCGCACATAGAAGACGGTGCGGTTGTCGTTCGCCCAGACCAGCCCGTAGTACACGTCGGTCACCTCGTCGGCGAGCGGCGCGGCCGTGTCGAGGTCCCAGAAGCGGAGCGTGGCCCGCTCACCCCCGGTGAAGTCGGCGCTGTATGCGAGCAAATGGTGATCCGGGGAGATCGCGAGACCGCGCAGCGCGAAGTAGCTCGCCTCTGCGGCGAGTTCGTTCTCGTCGAGCACGATCTCTTCGTCTTCGAGCGCTCCGGGTTCGGCGTCGGGATCGGGGAGACCGTCAACACCGCGCGGCCGGCGGCAGTGCACCACATACTCACGACCTGCGATCGTGCGACTGAAGTACTCCCACGGCCCCCAGCGCGTAGGCGCGGACGCGTCGGTCTCCTTCACCCGCGACTTGATCTCCTCGAAGATCCGCTGGCGGAGTGGTTCGAGCGGCGCGAGCTCGGTCGCGACGTACTCGTTCTCGGCCTTGAGGTACGCGAGCACGTCGGGATCGTCACGGTCCCGCAGCCAGTAGAAGTCGTCGACGCGCTCACGATCCTCATGCCGCAACACCGTGGGGCGCCGCGGCGCGCGCGGCGGATCCATCGGCGCGGTCATGGGTTGCCGAGTCTCGCACGCGACGCGATACCGGGTCGGGACCGTTCGAGACCCGGAGGTACGCTCGACTCGTGACAACACCGCGCGCGACGCCGATCCAGGCATCCGACGAGCAGCTCGCGGCGATCTCGTGGGATGCGAAGGGTCTCGTTGCGGCCATCGTGCAAGAAGAGGGGACCGGGCGGGTGCTGATGCTCGGTTGGATGAACGAAGAGGCGCTCCACAAGACCCTCGACGAGGGTCGGATGGTGTTCTGGAGCCGGAGCCGTCAGGAGCTCTGGCGCAAGGGCGACACCTCTGGCGATCGTCAGTGGATCCGCGAGGCCTTCTACGACTGCGACGGCGACGCGCTGCTGTTCGTCGTCGAACAGGAGGGACGAGGGGCGTGCCACACGGGCGAGCGGTCCTGTTTCTTCCGCGCCTTTGGTGAGGGCACCGGCAACACCGAGCACCACAAGCAGCCAGATCCGTGAGCCCCGCGGGGCCGGTGCGGCCGTCGCGCGACGACTTCCGGTCGATGGCGCGCGACCACACGGTCGTGCCGGTGTGGCGCGAGGTGCTCGCCGACCTCGAGACGCCCGTGTCGGCGTTCGTGAAGCTGGTCGGCGCGAGCGCCGATGGTCAGCCGGGTTTCCTGCTGGAGTCGGTCGAGCACGCGGAGCGATGGGGAAGGTTCTCGTTCCTCGGGCGTGATCCGGCCTGCACGCTGGTCGTGCGCGGCCGACGCGTCGAAGTCCACGGCACGCTGCCCGACTCCGTGCCGCGCGACGCAGGCGCGCTCGCGGCACTCGAAGCGCTGCTCGCAGTTCATCGCGCCCCCCAGGTGCCCGATCTTCCACCGTTCCACGGCGGAGTGGTGGGTTATCTCGGCTACGACGTGGTGCGCGAGATCGAGCACTTGCCCGACGTTCCCAACGACGACCTCGGCTTACCCGACGCGGTGCTGTCACTCACCGGCCATGTCACCGCGTTCGACCATTTCCGGCAACGACTATCGCTCATCGAGAACGTCTTCCTCGCGCAAGAGCCCGACGTCGACGACGCGTATGACCGCGCGGTGGCGCGCCTCGACACGCTCGTGGATGAGCTGGCGCGGCCGTTGCCCTATGCACCGTGGCCGCCTCCTGGAGACGAGGACCTGCCAATCCCCGCGGTCCGCTCGACGCTCGGCGGCTCGAGCTACCACGACGCGGTCGAAGCGGCGCGCGAGCACATCCTTGCCGGCGACATCTTCCAGGTCGTGCTTGCGCAGCGCTTCGATCTCGAAGAGCCGGTCGAGCCGTTCGACGTCTACCGGATGCTGCGCCAGATGAATCCGTCGCCGTACATGTACGTGGTCCGCCACCCCGAGGTCACGCTCGTTGGTTCGTCTCCGGAGCCCATGGTTCAGCTGCGCGACGGCCGCGTGATCATCCGCCCGATCGCGGGTACGCGCTTCCGGGGTCGCACCGAGGAGCACGACCGTCGTCTTGCTGGTGAGCTGAGCGAGAACCCGAAGGAGCGCGCCGAGCACGTGATGCTCGTGGATCTCGCCCGCAACGACATCGGCCGCGTGGTCAACTTCGGTTCTCTGCGCGTCGACGAGCTGATGTCGCTCGAGCGCTACTCGCACGTGATGCATCTCACGAGCCAGGCATCAGGTGACCTCGCGCCAGGTAAGCACGCCGTCGATGTGCTGCGCGCCACGTTCCCTGCCGGAACCGTGAGCGGCGCGCCGAAGGTGCGTGCCATGGAGATCATCGATGCCTTGGAGCCGGTGAAGCGTGGCCCCTACGCGGGCGTGGTCGGCTACGTGGACTTCTCCGGCAACCTCGACACGGCGATCACGATCCGGACGATGGTGTGGCGCGGCACGCAGGCCAGCATTCAGGCCGGCGCGGGCATCGTGGCCGACTCCGACGCGTCCGATGAGGAGCTCGAGTGCCAGAACAAGGCCAAGGCGCTCCTTGCCGCGGCCGCGGCGGCACGGCGGATGACGTCGCTCGGAGCCGCATGACGGTCTTCGCGGTCGACCGCTCACCGCATGGGCTCGTGGTCGTGAGTGGTCCTGACGGCACGTCGTTCCTCCAGAGCCTGATCTCGCAGGACCTCGACGCTGTCCCTGATGGTGCGAGCGCGCCGTCCTTGCTCCTCACGCCGCAAGGAAAGCTCGACGTGCTGTTCCGAATCTCACACGTCGGCGACGAGTGGTGGCTCGATACCGACGCCGAGTTCGGCCAGCGCTTGGCGGAGTCGTTGAATCGCTTCAAGATCCGCGTCAAGGCCGATGTCGAAGATCGCACGTCGTCGAGTGGTCTGCTCACGATCGTGGGTACACCGGCCCAACCTGAGAACGCGATTGCGATACCGACGCGATGGGGCGATCTCCCAGGCATCGACGTGCTCGGTGATGCGGCTGACGTTGCGCATGAGCTTGCGTCGCTGCAGGCGGAGGTGGCGCGGTGGGACCGCGAGCGGTTCGAGGCGTTCCGCATCGAGCAGGGTGTGCCGAAGCTCGGCATCGACATCGACGACAAGACGATCCCGCAAGAAGCGTTCCTCGAGGACGCCGTCTCGTTCACCAAAGGCTGCTACCTCGGTCAAGAGCTCGTCGCGCGCATCGACAGCCGCGGACACGTCAACCGCTATCTCCGTCGCCTCCAGGTCGACGGCGACGCGGTGCCGCCGTACGGCGCAGAGGTGATCGCCGGCGACAAGAGCGTCGGCACCATCACCAGCGCAGCAACCGTCCCGACGGAATCCCGCGTCATCGCCCTAGGTATGGTCAGAAGAGAGGTCGAGCCCCCGGCAGACGTCACCGTGCGTTGGGCCGGCCACGAGACCCAAGCCCAAGTTTTGGCGTCGATAACGTTCGAATAGCGACTGCTATCGACGCCAAAACCCGCTCTTAGGCTGGCAGGCGGACGACGAACCTCGTGCCGCCGGCTTCGAGGGGGTCACAGGTGGCTTCGCCGCCCATTGCGACGGCGAGCTCGTGCACGATCGCGAGGCCGATCCCGGTGCCGACCTTCCGACCGGGTGTTGTGCGCGCGGTGTAGAGCCGCTCGAACACGCGGCCGCGTTCGCTTTCCGCGATGCCCGGGCCGTCGTCATCGACGCGCAGCTCGATTCGGCCATCGTGCTGCACCACAGCGACAGTCACCGATGTCGCCGCGTACTTCAACGCGTTCTCCACGAGGTTGGCGACGATCTGCGCCAACCGCTCGGGATCGGCATTCGTCGGAACCGGAGCGCCTGGCGCAAGGTGTAGCGCCACGCCGAGCTCCTCCGCCGCTGGCGCGAAGCCTTCCACTGCGTCGCCGACGACGCTGCGTGCGTCGATCGGCACCGGCGCCAGCGAGAAGGCGTGCGTGTCGAGACGTGCCAGGTCGAGCAGATCGGCGACGAGCCGCTCGAGTCGACGCGCTTCAGTGGCGATCACCGTCGCGGCGCGAGCACGATCGTCGGGCCTCGCGATCACGCCGTCGGCCAACCCTTCGGCGTAGCCCTTGATCGAGGTCAACGGTGTCCGGAGGTCGTGCGACACGCTGAGCAGGAACGCCCGCTCGTGGCCTCGGGCCGTCTCGAGGTCGTCGGCCATCGCGTCGATGCTGTCGGCGAGGCTGCCAAGCTCATCGTTGGGTCCTACGCGTCCCTTCCGAGACGAGGTAGCGACGCGAGCCGACAGGTCGCCCGCGGCGATGCGGCCCGCGGTCTCCTGCATCGCGGCGATGGGACGCGTCAAACGACGAGCGAGGAATGCCGCGACCGCGGCCGCGACGATGAGCGCGAACATGCCGGTGCCGAACAAGTACGGGCCGGCATCACCGAGGGGACGGGTCTCGACCCGTTGCGTGAGCACGACCACCGGCGTGAGGCCGTTCACGGTCGTGATGGGCTCGGCGACGAACGCGGTGTCCTCTTTGACGTCCCGCTGGAGGTGTCCGGCGAGCAGTGTTGCGGTGTCGAGGTCGCCGACCTCGAGGTTGCGAGGCAGCTCGACGAGCTCGGTGCCACTCGTCGAACAGGGGAGGAGGCTGCCGAACTCCTCTCGCAAGGTTCCTTCTGCGTCGACCGTCACCACGCTTCCGCCCGTCGCGCGCAGCAACCTCGCGATTACCAGGCAGAAGCGGCGCCCCGCTGGGGTGTTGTCGCGCGCGGCGAGTGCTTCGCGGCCCAGGAAGTCGAGCTGGCGCGACACGGTGGGGGCCTGGCGTTCCAGATCGTCGAGCGCGTCCTGTGCAGACGTGTCACGCGCCAACCCTGCCGCGCCGAGCGCGGCGACCACCAGAACACCGAACGCGATCGCGACCATTGCCACGAGCAGGCGGGTGCGAAGTCGCCTCGTCGGCTTGGTCATGATTCCAAGCGGTACCCGACGCTCCGCACAGTGGTGATCTCGACCGCGTCACCCAGCTTCTTGCGCACCTGGGCGATGTGCTGGTCGACCGTTCGCGCGTCGCCGTACCAGTCGTGGCCCCAGGCGCCATCGAGGATCTGTTGGCGCGAGAGAGCGAGTCCTGGACGTTCGGCGAGGAACCGCAGCAGGTCGAACTCCTTGGTGGTCAGATCGACTGCGGTGTCGTTGATGCGAACCTCGCGCCGGCCCGCGTCGATCGTCACCTGTCCTGCTTGCACCACCTCTGGTGCGCGTGCGCCGTCGACCCGGCGAAGCACAGCCTTCACGCGCGCGACGAGTTCTGCAGCCGAAAACGGCTTGGTGACGTAGTCGTCGGCACCCAGCTCCAACCCGAGCACCCGGTCAACCTCGTCGGCGCGCGCCGTGAGGAAGATCACTGGGATCTGCGACGACTGGCGGATGCGCTTGCACACCTCAAGGCCGTCGACGTCGGGGAGGCCCACGTCGAGCACGACGAGTCGCGGTCGATGCGTCCGGAAGGCTTGGAGCCCGGCTTCACCAGTCCCGGCCTGGAGGACACGGAAGCCCTCGCGTTCGAGGTACATGCTCACGAGGTCGGCGATGCTCGGTTCGTCGTCGACGACGACGATCGTGCCGCGCTGGCTCATGTCCATCACCCTTTGCGCTGCTCCCGCTTCGCTACCTCCGCTCGCGGGGCTCGCTCCATCCGCTTCGCTCGCAGCACATTGTTCTCCCTCGATCGTTGACCGCCCGCCATGGTGGGCGACAGCACATCAGGGGAATGTGAAGCCGACATGAACCCCCAAATAGGAGGGGTCAGGCGATCCGGTTCGTGTTGACGACCTCGCTCAGCCACCGGGCGCTGGGCTTGATCGTGCGCACCTGCGTGGTGCGGTCGACGGCGACGATGCCGAACCGCATCCGGTACCCGAACGCCCACTCGAAGTTGTCGAGCAGCGACCAGTGGAAGAAGCCGCGAACGTCGAGCCCTTCGTCGATGCAGGCTGCGACCTGGGTGAGCGAGTCGCGCAGGAACCGGATGCGCTGCTCGTCGTCGTCGGTGCCGATGCCGTTCTCGGTGACGTAGACGGGGATGCCGGTCACATCGATCGCGTGCCGGAGCGCACCGGCTGCCGCGTTGGGCCAGTACTCGTAGCCCATCGGCAGAACCTCGACGCCGTCCTCATGGCCCATCATGCCCTTCTCGTCGACGCGCCCACGTGTGTAGGCCTGCACGCCGAGAAAGTCGTCGCCGCGGCACGTCTCGAGGTACACGTCTTCGTGCGCGTGCCGATACTGCTCCAGCTGCTCCTCGGCGCCCGGCATCGCGATCCAGTCGTTCATCGACACCGTCAGCCCGACCGGGAAGTCGCCAGGGCCAGCTTTGATCGCGGCCGCGGCCTTGGCGTGCGCGTCGATCAGCGTATGGGTCGCCTTCTGGTAGCCGTCGAGATCCTGCTCGATGCCCGGCGGGAACAATCCCCACAGCCAACCCATCAGCGGGAGGATGTTCGGCTCGTTGATCGTGCACGCCATCCCGATGCGGTCGCCCAGTACGCCGACCGCGTGCGCGCAGAAGTCGGCGAACCGATCGGCGTTGACGGGGTTCGCCCACCCGCCGTCCGCGGCCATCCACCGAGGGTTGGTGAAGTGGTGGAACGTGACGACCGGCATCAAGCCGCGCTCGTGACACGCATCGAGCATGCGGGAGTAGTGGTCGAGCTGCGCGGTCGACCACTCGTTCGGCTCGGGTTGGATGCGGGACCACTCGAGCGAGAACCGGTACGCGCCGAATCCGAGCTCTACGAGGATGTCGAGGTCCTCGGGATAGCGCCAGTACTGATCGCACGCGTCGCCCGACGGCTCTTCACACCTCGTGTGGTCCGCGTGCTCCCATGCCCACCAGTCGTTGTTCGAATTGCCGCCCTCGACCTGGTGCGCGGCGGTCGCAGTGCCCCACAGGAACCCGTCCGGGAATGACATCATGAGCCGGATCGTACGGTGGACGCGCGCAGCCCGGCAGGGTCGTTGGGCAGGCGCCGCGCCGCGAGGGTGCCGAAGACCGCGACGAACAACATCAGCGCGAAGACGATGGCGAGGGCGTCCTTGCGGGCGCCCTGGCCGGATGCGGCGACGGCAACGATTGCGCCGCCGAGCCCGGTGCCGAGGGCCTGACCGAGCACGTCACTGAGCTGGAGCGCAGCGGTGGCCGCGCCCTGGCTCGCGGCGTCCACTTCCGACAGCACCGAGATCGACATGGTGCTGTACGAAAGACCCATGCCGAGCCCCGCGATGCCCCAGACCGCGGCAATCGCCTCGACGGGCACGTCTTCGAGCAGCACCGCGGCCATCAGCACCACGCCGACCGCAACCAGCGCCAACCCCACCGTCGCCATCGACCGGCGGGTCCACACGCCAGCTCGGTGCGCCTGGATCCACGATCCCGCGGTCCACGTGAGTGTGGCGGGCGTGAGCACCACGCCGACTCCTACGGGCGACAAGTCGCGCACGCTCGCCAGGGCGAGCGCGAGGAACGCGTCGGCACCGAAGAACGCGAAGGTCTGGAGTCCGCGCGCAGCAACCGCAGCCGGGAGCCCGCGGCGAGCGCGCAACGTCCCCGGCGGCGTGAGATGCATGAACGCGGGGATGGACACCGCGATGCCGATTGCGGCCAACGGTGCCGCGACGTACGCCTCATCCGCTCCGAGCCCGGCGACCATCAAGCCCGCGCCGAGTGCGAGCTGCGCGGCCGCGCCGACGGGAAGCACGCCTTCGGTCATCTGCACTCCCGAGCCGAGACTCCGCAGCGCGGGCAACGTCAGCCACGCGGCGATCAATGGCAGCGGGATGAGGCCGAAGAACACCAAGCGCCATCCGACCTCGTCGGCGATGATCCCGGCGACCGCGGGCGCGAGCAGGCCGGGCACGACCCATGCGGTGGAGAGCAAAGCGAACTGGCGCGCTCGCTCGTGCTCGTCGAATGCGCGCCCGATCGCTACAAAGGCGGTCGCGCCGATCGTGCCCGCGCCGAGGCCTTGCACCACACGGCCAACGATCAGCACCGGCATGGATGGCGCGGCGCCGCACGCGATGAGTCCCGCGACGAACAGCACCAGACCCACGGTGAACGGCGCGGCCGGGCCGTGCCGATCCGATGCATGACCCGCGAGCACGACGCTCACGAGGTTCGCCAACATGAACGCGGCGAAGGTCCAGCCGTAGAGCTCGATGCCCCCGAGCTCGCGCGCGACCTTCGGCGCGATCGTGGCGACGGACAGCGCTTCGAAGGCGACGACCGAGATCTCGAGCACCAGCCCGATCGACAGCCGCCTGCGGTCCATGGCGCATCCTCGCATCGAATTGGGGATTCGGTGGCGACGATTCCTGCCACACTCGTGTCGTGGGCGTGCTCGACGACATCCTGGCGCGCAAGCGCGATGAGGTCACCGTGCTTCACCAGCCTTCGACGCGGGAGACGATCCAGCGTGGCGCACTCGAGTCGGGCCCGACGCGCGGCTTCGAGGAGCGGTTGCGTGCTCGGTCACGCGGCGACGGCACGCTCGCGGTCATTGCCGAGATCAAGCGGCGGTCACCGTCGAAGGGCGATCTCGCGCCCGAGCTCGACGCCGCGACGACCGCGGCGCAGTACGAATTGGGCGGTGCTGCCTGCCTCTCTGTGCTGACCGACGGGCCCTACTTCGGCGGGTCGGTCGCTGATCTGCGGGACGCGCGTGCTGCCACGTCAGCGACGGCCGTCCTCCGCAAGGACTTCACGATCGATCCCGATCAGGTGTATGAGACACGTGGCATCGGGGCCGACGCCATCCTGCTGATCGTCGCGGCGCTCCCAGACGACGCGGTGCTCCGTGATCTGCACGCGCTCGCTGGCGAGCTGGGGTTGGATGTGCTGGTCGAAGCCCACGACGAAGCCGAGCTCGATCGCGCCGTCGCGCTCGGGGCGTCGTGCATCGGAGTGAACGCTCGCGATCTCGACACCTTCTCTGAGGACCTCGGAGTGGTCGAGCGACTCGTCGCCCGTCTTCCCGCCGACACGATCGCGGTTGCCGAGAGCGCGATTCGCAGCGTCGAAGACGCCCAGCGCGTGGCCGCGGCGGGCTTCGACGCAGTCCTGGTCGGCGAAGCCCTGGTCCGCGCCAAAGACCCCGAGGCTCTCGTCCGCGACCTCAGCGCCGTCCCGACCTCGTCACGGAGCTGAGTGCGGTTTTTCGGCACGCTGAGAGGCATATGGACACCCTCAACGTGCCGAGAAACCTTCGGGTGACGTTCGCGGGGTGTGGGGACCAGCTCGAGGTTGGGTGGGCCTTGGAAGTTCGTGAGGGTGTTGCCGGTGGCTTCGATGGTGAGGCTCCCCATTGACCTCGAGCGTCAGCTCAGAGAGGAACCTGGTGTCACGGTAGACGGCACAACGCCATTGTGACTTGGCGGTGCGCGCGTTCGGTGTCTCTTCGAGTCAGGTCGGCGCGGGTGACACCTGACGCGCGTCTCGTCGGTCGATGAGCTTGTTGATGACGATGAAGCCGACCGTCGCGTAGACCCAGCCGAGGAGGATGTCACTCACGTAGTGCTCGGATCCGTACACGAGTATGAAGCTCATCAGCGTGATGTAGCAAAGGGCGACCCACTTGCCGCGCCGAGCCCGATTCCAGACGAACAACAAGAGGATGAACGGCCATGCGGCGTGCAGCGATGGCAGCGCGGCAACGGGGTTCGCGAGCTCGGGGTCACCGCTGAACACCTTCTCTGCACCGGTCGCGCCGAGGTCGTTCCAGACCCAGCGCGTGATGCGCACCGTGGGCTCGAGATCGCCCGTCTCGCTCGCGAACCAAGGCGGCGCCGCGGGGATGATGAAGTAGGTGAGGATCCCGGCGAGCGAGACCCCGAGCATCACCATCGCGTAGCGGCGGAACCGCGGCCGGTCTCGCAGATAGAGGTACACCGCGAAGAGTGGGCTCACCACGAAGTGGGAGAGATAGACGAGGAAGACGATGTAGTCGTACCAGTGCGGGTTGCGGTCGGCGTTCAGCCAGTCCTGGAGGACGACCGTCGGCGTGGTGCCCCCGAACACGATCTCGTCGAAGCGCAGGTGCGGCTCGATGATGACGCGGGGGAGCAGATCCGTCGCGAAGCCGCGGATGAAGTCGTAGCCACCCAAGAGGATCAGCACGGGTAGCCAGTCGATGATGACGCGGGCGACGGGCCGCGGGCTGTGCGCGCACGTGAGCGCGGGTGCGACGGTCAGCCAGATCCAGAGGTATTGCCGTTCCGGCAGGCCGTACGCGATGGCCAGAGCGATCGACACGCCGAGGAACACGCCGACGATCGGGACGCGGTGCCGCACGAGCTGTTGAGCCCAGCTCGAGGTCGCCGTCGATTGGTCAGGTGCGGCGGGGTCGGGCTTCGTCGCGGTTGCCATGAGCCGGGAGAGCGTAATGCTCGGGCGGTCGCGCGGTCGTCCGGTACCGTCGTTTGCGTGTTCGTGAAGATCTGTGGCGTCACGAACGAAGAGGACGCGCTGCTCGCGGTGGCACTCGGTGCCGACGCGCTCGGCTTCAACTTCGTGTCGGGCAGCCCCCGTCAGGTGACGCCATCAGACGTCGAGTTCATCGTGCGGCGCCTGCCGGCGGCCGTGACGACCTTCGGCGTGTTCCGGGACGAGCGCCCGAAGAAGGTGGTCGAGATCGTCCACTCGATCGGCCTGGGTGGCGCCCAGCTCCACGGTCGGGAGCCGGTGAGCGAGGTGCGCTACGTGAAGGAGCGCGTGCCGCTCGTGATCCAGGCCTTCGCTGCGGGCGACCCGTCGATCACGACCGTGCGCGAGGGCGGCGCCGACATCGTGATGATGGACGCGGCCCAGCCGGGCTCGGGCCGTGTCTTTGACTGGGCACTCGCAGAAGGGGTGCCCCCCGGCATGCGCCTGCTGCTCGCTGGTGGCTTGACTCCGGAGAACGTCGCCGAGGCGATCACCCGTGTTCGGCCGTTCGGCGTCGACGTCGCGACCGGCGTCGAGACCGAGCGCGGCTCGGGGCGCAAGGATCCGGCTCGGCTCCGGCGGTTCATCGAGACGGTGCGGTCGACCGCCGAAGAGCTCGGGAGCGACGGCTGGGTGCAGGACGACGGGATCGAGGCCTACGACTGGCAGGTGGACGAGCGTCCGGCGTAAGCAACTGACGATCGGCAGGAAGGGAGACGGGAGCGTGGCCAAGACAGCGCGCGGTGCGACCGTGCAGCTCGGCGCGCCCGGAGTCGAGCCTGAAGGCCTGGGGCGCTTCGGCGAGTTCGGGGGACGGTTCGTCCCCGAGACCCTCGTGCCCGCGCTGATCGAGCTCGAAGACGCGTTCCGCACCGCGTGGACTTCCGATGACTTCCGTGCCGAGTACGCGCGCTTGCTCACCGACTACGCCGGTCGTCCCACTCCCGTCACCGAGTGTCGTCGGCTGTCCGATCGTCTTGGTGTGCGCGTGCTGCTCAAACGCGAAGACTTGACGCACACCGGCTCACACAAGATCAACAACGTGCTCGGCCAAGCGCTGCTCACCCAGCGCATGGGCAAGCACCGCGTGATCGCGGAGACGGGTGCGGGCCAGCACGGCGTCGCGACCGCCACCGCAGCCGCGCTGTTCGGTTTGGACTGCACCGTGTTCATGGGCGCAGTCGACGTTGAGCGCCAAGCACTCAACGTCTGGCGCATGCGTCTCCTCGGCGCCGAGGTCATTCCCGTGTCGTCGGGGAGCGCGACTCTCAAGGATGCGATCAACGATGCGTTGCGCGACTGGGTCGCGACCGTGGAAGACACGCACTACTGCATCGGGTCGGTCGTCGGACCGCACCCGTACCCGTGGATGGTGCGCGAGCTCCAGCGCGTGGTGGGCGACGAGGCGCGCGAGCAATCTCGTGTGCTCCTCGATGGCAACGATCCCGATGTCGTCGTGGCGTGCGTCGGGGGCGGCTCGAACGCGATGGGCACCTTCGCCGGCTTCCTCGACACGAAGGCTCGGTTGGTCGGAGTCGAAGCCGCCGGGCACGGGTTGGAAAGCGGCAGGCACGGCGCGTCGATCACACGCGGAGTGCCGGGCGTCTTGCACGGTGCTCGTTCGCTCTACCTCCAGTCTGAAGACGGCCAGATCCTCGAGGCGCACTCGATCAGCGCCGGACTCGACTACCCAGGTGTCGGGCCCGAGCACGCCGCGCTGGCAGCGGACAAGCGCGCCGAGTACCACTCGGCAACGGACGACGAAGCGCTGGCGGGCTTCCAGTTGCTTGCAGGGACCGAAGGGATCGTTCCCGCGCTCGAGCCTGCGCACGCGATCGGGTGGTTGGCGCGAGAAGCCGGACACGCGGTGCCGGCCGGCTCGACGGTGCTGGTGACGCTCTCTGGTCGCGGCGACAAGGACGCGGCCCAGGTCGCGGAACGCCTCGGAGCCGACCTCGGGTGAAGCTCGAGTCATCCCTGCGGGCGCGGCGCGACGACGGAGCGAAGCTGCTCGTCCCGTACGTGACCGGCGGACTGGGTGCCGACTGGCTCGATGTGGTGCGCGCCGTGTGCGACGCGGGTGCCGATGCCGTGGAGATCGGCATCCCGTTCTCGGATCCGGTCATGGATGGACCGACGATCCAAGAGGCGTCGTCGCGCGCGCTCGCCGATGGCGCGACACCCGCGGGGATCGTCGCCGACGCCGCGAAGCTCGACGTCGACGTGCCACTTGCTGTGATGACCTATTACAACCCGGTGCACCACGCGGGCCACGAACGCTTCGCGTCGTCGCTGGCTGACGCGGGCATCGACGCCGCGATCGTGCCCGACCTCCCCGTCGACGAGCTCGACGCGTGGGCAGCTGCCGCCGACGCGGTCGACGTCGAGACCGTGCTGCTCGCGTCGCCACTCACGCCTGACGATCGGCTCGCAGTCATCTGCGAGCGTTCCCGTGGGTTCGTCTACGGCGTGTCGTTGCTGGGCGTCACCGGAGCGCGCACGGAGGTTGCCGCCGCAGCATTGGAGATGGGTCGCCGATTGAAGGCCGTCACCGATCGTCCGGCGCTCATCGGCCTCGGCATCTCGACGGGGGAACAAGCCGTCGAAGCCGCCGCGGTGGCCGACGGAGTGATCGTGGGGAGCGCGCTCATCGCCCTCCTGTTGGACGGCGGGGGGCCCGAGGCCGCAGGATCGTTCGTCTGCCAGCTGCGAGAGGCACTCGACGCATGACCGATCACCAGTACCGGCCGTCGGACGACTGCGACCTCTGCGAAGCATCGCGCATCACGGAGTGGTTCCACGAAGACGACGTCTGTTGGATCGCAGAGTGTGAGATCTGCGCGGTGCCAATGGTGGTGTGGCGCGTCCATCACGTCGAGCCCACGCCGGCCGATCTGGAGCACATGCACGCGCGCCTCGCCGATGTGATCGGCACGCACTTCGAGTTCGAGCACTACGTGGACGACAACATGCGCAACATCCCCGACCACTACCACGCCCATGCACGCCCCAAAGGCGGCTTCTTCGGCCACGGCCTCCGCCGCAAGCAGATCTGAAGAGGCGGTTGACGCGACACGGTGGGCGGCCCGTGTGGACCGCCCACCGCACGCGGGGGTTGGGAACGCGACGGTTGTCAGCTAGTAGCCGAAGCTCCCGCCGCCCGAGTCGTCGGAGTCATCGGTCGTGTCGTCTGGCTGCTCTTTCGAACGGTCTTCGGAACTGGCCTTGCCGCCGGATTTCGTGAAGAACGCGAACTGCATGCCGGAGCCGCGGTGCAGGCGGCAGAACCCGGTGACGGGCTTCCCGTTCGCCGCGATCTCGACCTGCACGGTCACGCTGTCGCCGACGGCGAGGTTCTCGTCGATGTCCTGATCCTCGATGGTGAACGTGTGCTCCACGTCACCGGTGTTCTCGACGGTCACCGACACCGTTTCGCCGGCTGTGCCCTTGATGAACGTCTTCTTGAAGAAGAAGTCGTCGGCGTCGATCTCCACGGCGCCGTCGACGACCTTGCCGATGCCCTTGTTGACCACGTCGCCTTCGAGCTTCACCGGCTTCTTCTTGGCGGCGGTCGACGCCACGGCGGGAACACCGAGCGCGCCGGCAGCGGCGATCGCAGCGATGATCACGAGCGGCTTGCGCATGCGGTGCTCCTTTGGGATGCAGATCCTCGACTACGTCGGTCTCCATGTGGACTACGGCGGAGGCTGCCGAACGGATTGTCTCGGGTAGGTTCCCCTGCGGTCAGCGGGCCAATCCGTGTGCACCGCTCGGCCGTATGCCTCATGTGGTCAGTCACCGACGACGCGCTGCTCGAAGGGATGGCCGCGGGCGACCCGGATGCCACCGAGGCATTCGTTGCCCGGTTCCAGCGTCGCGTCTTCGGTCTGGCGATCACGATCGTCGGCGATCCCCGCGCGGCCGAGGATGTCGCCCAGGAGGCCCTGCTCCGGGCATGGCGCCACGGCGCGGCCTACGACCCCCGACGAGGAAGCGTGACGACGTGGCTGCTGGCCATCACCCGCAACCTCGCGATCGACGTGATGCGGGTGCGCCGACCACTGGCGATCGCGCCCGAGGAGCTCGTCGCGATGCCCCTGCGCACGAGCCATGCCGAGCCGGCGACGCTCGCCGTCGCCCACGACGACGCGGCGCGTCTACACGCCGCAGTGGCGGATCTGCCGGACGAGCAACGCCGAGCGATCCTCCTCGCCGGCATCGGTGGCTTCAGTGCGCGCGAGGTCGCCGAGGCCGAAGGCATCCCCCTCGGCACCGCCAAGACGCGCATCCGCACCGCGATGCTGCGGCTCCGTGCTGTGCTCGTGACGCCGGATCCGGCCGAGTGACGGCGCCCCAATGACGCTCGAGTGTGCCGAAGTCAGGGAGCGAGCCGCCGAGCTCGCGCTCGGCATCCTCGATGGTAAGGACCGCGCCGACGTGCTCACGCACCTCTCGTCGTGCCCGTCGTGTCAGGCGTTCGTCGAGGAGCACAACGAGGTCGCGGACCTGCTCTTGCATCTCGCGCCTGAAGCCGATCCGCCCCTCGGGTTCCAGCCGCGCACGTTGCGCGCGTTCGGCTCCCAGCAACACCGGGGACGACGGCGGATGTTCATAGCGGTCGCGGCGGCGGCCGCCGCGGCGATCATCGCGAGCGTCACCGCGGTCCGGATCATCGACGCCGATCGCACCGAGCAGGCCGCGCCCGCATTGCGCACGGTGCCGATGATCGGCACCGACGGCGTGAAGGTCGGCCGGGTCACCTTCTCGAAGAGCACCCCCGCGGCCTTGGCGGTCAGCGTCGACTACGCCGTGCCCGACGGCGACTACGACCTCGCGTTGGTGAGCGGCAACGCGGAAGAGTTGATCGGCACCATGACCATCGCCGACGGGCAGGGGGAGTGGAACGGGGCCGCGGCGATCAACGATGACGATGCAGTCGCGCTGGTGTCGGCCAGCGGCGCGCGCGTCTGCGAAGCCGAGCTCCGGTCGTAGGCGTTCGGTGGGGCTTCGCCTCCCGAACGCCGGCGGAGCCGGAGCTTGCGGAGGCGACCATCGAGGTCGCGCGACTAGTTCTTCAAACGCTCGTCGAAGAAGCTCAGCACGCGTTCCATCGCCACGAAGGTCGGGTGCTCGGCTTCGTCCACGAAGTGTTCGGTGACCACCGAGTGGGCCATGCGCGAGATCCCGTGCGGGTTGCCCTTTGACGAATCGATCTCGATCCCGATGAATGCGTTGCCGAGCTCGCGCCGCAGCGTCTCGAATCGCTCTGGTGCCACCGCGGGATCGTTCGTGAACCGCATCCCGAGCACGCAGCCGCCCTGGCGAGCGCGTGCCTTCACGCGTTCGAAGTCCTCGTCACTGATGCCGACGGCGGCCTTGCGCTTCTTGCCGAGCGGGAACGGCACCGACGGCTGGCTGAGCACCGGCGCGAGCATGCGCTCGTCCACCATCATCCCGAGCGCGAATCCGCCGGTGAAGCACATGCCGATCGCGCCGACGCCAGGACCGCCGCATTCTTCATGGGCCTCGGCCGCGAGGGCGCGGAGCCATCCCGTGATCACGGGGGTGCGGTCGAGCGCGAGCGCGTTGAACTCGCGCGCCACGCACGCGCCCGTCAGCGACTTGATGACGTAGGGAACCGACATCGCCTTCCCTGGCGTCCCGAACAGTGACGGCATGCGCACGGAGTAGCCCTGGTCGATGACACGTCGGGCGAACGCGGCGACGAGTGGAGTGATCCCCGGGACCTCGTGGATCACGATGACGGCCGGTCCAGTGCCGCCATGGAAGACCTGGCGACGGATGCCGTCGTGCTCGAACTCTTGTGCTTCGAACCCTTCGAGTGGTTGCACCGTTGCCATGTCAGATCTCCGACGGGCTGATGTCATCGAGCCTACGAGCGCGCGTCTCCGGCAGCTTCGCAGTGAGCAGGGCCGCGGCGATCAGGGGGGCGACGCCGAGGAGCGCGATCGCCGGCCCAAGGCCGCCGGCGACATCCTTGAGTCGGGAGGCGAGCAGCAAGCCGATCGCCGCGCCGGCAACGCCCGACACGAGCAGGAAGCCGCTCGAGGTGCCACGCGCTTCGGTCGGGAACAGCTCGTTGTTCGTGGTGCCGAGCCCGATGCCGGCGCACGATGCCGCGACGATCGACACCGTCGGCATGATCCACAGCAGCGCGCCAGCACCGACGAAGAAGGTCACCTGGAACGCAGTGGCAACGAGCAAGCCAGTGATGATCACGATGCGCCGGCCACGCGATTCAGCCAACTGACCGGCGACCAGCACGCCGACGACACCCGGCACTCCTGCGGTCACCCCGCGCAGCAGTGCGACTTCGGAGTTCGAGAAGTCGTGCGTGTGGGTGAGGTAGCGGTTCGTGAGCTGCGATGACGGTGCGCTGAAGATGTTCACGAGGAACACGACCGCGCCGAGCACGAGGAACCGACCGCCGTACTGTCGGTCGAACGGTTCGAGCAGTCGTGCTCGAACCGATTTGCGCGCCACCGCGATTCGCTGGAACCGCTCGGTCTCACGGACGTTGCGAGCGATGCTGGGGAGCAAGGCGATCGTCAGCGCGCTCATCGCGAAAGCCACGCGCCAGGTGTCCTCGCTCAGGTCGTTGATCGGGAGCAGGAACACTGTGCACCCGAACCCCAGCCCGAGTCCCAAGCCGAAGATCGAGAAGGCGAAGGCTCGTCCGCCCTCAGGGGCCTCTTCTACGACGGCGAGCGCCGTGATGGCGAAGGTGGCGTTCGCGAAGGCGCGGGTGAGGATCTGCGAGACGGTGAAGACCTCGAAGCTGGGTGCGAGCGCGGCGGCGGCGTTGGCGATGCACATCCCGGCGAGGCCGACCAGGATCATCCGGCGGCGTCCGAACCGATCGGCGCTCGACGCGGTGACGAGCGTGACCAGCACCCCGAGGCGCGCCAGTGCCAGCGCGTCGGTCAGTGCTTGATCTGACCGGTCGAACGCGGTCGTGACGGCGTCGCCGTTCTGGGTGAACAACGCGCTGCCGAAGCTGGCGATCGTGCCAACGGCAGCCAGCGCCGCGAGTCGCTTGGCCTGATCGGCGGTGAACGACGTCGGGACCAGTGTGCGGTGGTGGCGCGGCGGCGGTACCGGCGCTCCCGTTGCTGCCGCTTGCAGGCGCGTCCCGAAGTCGAGCAGTACTCGACGCGCCACGAACCACACGATGAGCCGCACGACCCACCCGAAGTACGGCACAGAGATGTCCGACCCACCATCGAGCTCGACGGCGCTGCCATCGGGTGCCGCCTCGACGCGGATGCGGATCTCGGATCCAGGGCTGTCGTGGTCGAACAGCGGTCCGACGAGGGTGCCGTCTGCACTCGCGGAGATGTGGAGTTCGCGGATCGCGGCCGCGCGGACTTCGTCGGGCGCGGCGTTGACCCGAACGAGCACCCGGCGCCGCACGTGCGGCATGCTACGGGTTCCGTTGCAAGGTGCTCAGGAAGGGGAGCCAGTGCCGAAGCTGAAGGTTGGGACACGCGCGCCGGCGTTCACGCTGACCGATCAGCGCGGCAAGAAGGTGAAGCTCTCCGACTTCAAGGGCAAGAACGTCGTCATCTACTTCTACCCGAAGGCCGACACGCCGGGGTGCACGACCCAGTCGTGCTCCTTGAGCGACGCGATGCCCGACCTGAAGAAGCTCAAGGCGGTCGTGCTCGGCATCAGCCCCGACTCGCCGGACAAGCAGAAGAAGTTCGACGAGAAGTACAAGCTCGGCTTCCCGCTCCTCGCCGACGAGGACCACAAGGTCGCGTCGGCATGGGGTGCGTGGGGCAAGAAGAGCCTCTACGGCCGGGAGTACATGGGGATCATCCGCTCCGCGTTCCTGATCGATCCAAAGGGCAACGTCGCGGCAACCTTCTACAAGGTCAGCCCGAAGAACACAGTTAGACACGTCACGGCGGCCCTGTCTCGGGCCGCCCCCAGCGTGGGGACCCGATCATCGCCGATTTCGACCCCGCCCTGAGCAGCGCGTCGCAGGCGGTTCAGATCTGGGTGGAACGAGGCACGCAGAGCGGTGACAGGTCTTTCGAGAGCAACTACGGGCCGCCATGCGTCTACTGAGGGGGCGGGCTGACGTTAGTGCGTAGGTAGACGAATCCCTCCTGCGGTCGGCCTCTGCGCGCCGAGTGGGACCCGATGCTCCGGAGTGGCGCGACAGTCGCCGCCTCCGGACCGAAGCACTCGACCCCTTGCTCGGGATCCTTCGTCTCAGCAACGACCCCAACGCCGCACGGAGTTGCATCACGACCGGGAGCGGCACATTGTCGCGGCACGAGTAGCGCCGGGAGGGGCCGGCGGAGAGGGCCTGCCCTCCCCGCCAGATCACGCTCCCACAGCGTGGAAGCCGCCGTCGACGTGCAACATCTCACCGGTGGTCGCCGGGAAGAGGTCGGACAGGAGCGCGACGCACGCTTGCGCGACCGGCTCCGGGTCCTTGACGTCCCAGCCCAGTGGCGAGCGCTGGGCCCAGACCTCTTCGAACGCTTCGAACCCCGGGATGCTCTTCGCCGCGATGGTTCGCACCGGACCCGCCGACACGAGGTTCACGCGGATCTTCTTCGGGCCGAGGTCGCGCGCGAGGTAGCGGGCCACAGACTCGAACGCCGACTTGGCAACCCCCATCCAGTCGTAGACGGGCCACGCCTGCGTGTTGTCGAAGTCGAGGCCAACGATCGAGCCGCCTTCGCTCATGAGCGGCAGCGCCGCGACCGCGAGCGCTTTCAGCGAGTAGGCCGACACCTGGAGGGCGACCGCGACGTCCTCCCAGGGCGCTTCCAAGAAGCCGCCGCCGAGGCACGACTCCGGCGCGAACGCGATCGCATGCATGACGCCGTCGAGGTGGCCACCGACTCGCCCGGCGAGTGCGTCGAGGTCTTCCGGGCTGGAGACGTCGAGCTCGACGATCTCGGGCATGGTGGGCAGGCGCTTGGCGGTGCGCTGCGTGAGGCTCATCACCCGACCGAACGACGTGAGCACGACCTCGGCGCCCTCTTCCTGCGCACGTCGCGCGACCGAGAACGCGATCGATGCGTCGTTGAGGACGCCCGTCACGAGGATGCGCTTGCCGTCGAGCAACATGGCGGAGCAGGTTACAGCGGGGTGTTGCCGTGCCGTCGCGTCGGGCGGACCTCGGACTTGTACGACAGCCGATCGATGGCCGCGGCAAGCGCGCGACGGGTGTCGACGGCGGCGAGCACCTCGTCCACGAAGCCCCGCTCGGCCGCGATGTAGGGATTCGCGAACATGTCCTCGTACTCCCGCTCGAGCGTGGCCTGTTCCTGCACGCGCGCCTCCGGGTCCTCGATGGCTCGCACCCGTCGTCCGTGCAGGATCTGCACCGCACCGGGCGCACCCATCACCGCGATCTCCGCGTTCGGCCATGCGCCGACCCAGTCGTTGCCGAGCCCCTTCGAGTCCATGACGATGTACGCGCCGCCGTAGGCCTTGCGCAACACGACCGCGACCCTTGGCACCGACGCGGCGGCGTACGCGTAGACGAGCTCGGCGCCGTGGCGGATCATCCCGCGCCACTCGAGGTCTTTGCCGGGCTCGAAGCCGGGTGTGTCGACGAACGTGACGATCGGTAGGTTGAAGCAGTCGCACCACTGCACGAAGCGCGCCGCCTTCTCCGACGCTTCGATGTCGATCGTGCCCGCGCGCTGGTGTGGCTGGTTCGCGACGATGCCAACCGGCCGACCGTCGAGCCGACCGAACCCGGTGACGAGGTTGGGCGCGTGACCGGCACGGATCTCGAGGAAGGTGTGCTCGTCGAGCACGTCCTCGATGACGGCGCGCACGTCGTACGACGCGGTCGGTTGCGCGGGAACCACTTCGGAGGCGCGGGTGCAGTCGCGATCGACGGGATCACCGGTGTCGACACGAGGGGGGTCGTCGAGATGGTTGGCGGGGAGGTAGTCGAGGACCGCGGCGACCACTTCACGCGCACCTTCTTCGTCAGGAACGACGAACGACGCCACGCCGCTGCGCGTGCCGTGCATCGGGGCGCCACCCAGCACACGGTTGCTGATGTCGATGCCGGTGAACGCACGCACGACGTCGGGACCGGTGACGAAGGCGAACGCGTCGTCGGTCATCACCACCACGTCAGCGATGCCGAGGAGCAGCGCGGGACCCGACACCGCGGGCCCGACGACGGTGAGGATCGTCGGAACGACGCCTGACGCGCTCGCCAGTGCGCTTGCGACGCGACCCCACCCGTGCAGCGACGCGATGCCCTCGACGACGTCGGCGCCAGACGACGCGACCGTGCCGACCACGGGGATGCCGAGCTCGATCGCGACACGGATCGCGCGTTCGAGCACCTCGCCTTCCGGCGGTCCGATCGCGCCGACGTGCTTGCCGCCCTCGAGGCGGAACGAGCTGACCGGTCGCCCGTCGATCTCGGTGACACACGCGGTTGCCGTCTCGCTCTGGCGTCCGCCGAGCGGTGTGGTCCCGCTGGGGTCGGTCAGGGCGATGTCGGTCAAGTGCTCGGGATCAGCACCAGGCTCGCGTTGTGGCCGCCGAAGCCGAACGAGTTCGAGACGACCGGCTTCGATCCAACCTCGCGCGGCGAGCCCGCGATCACGTCGAGCCCGATGTCGTCACCGACCCGCTCGAGGTTCGCCGTGGGGGGCGCGACACCGTCACGGATCGAGAGCATCGACGCCGCCGCTTCCGCAGCACCGGCCCCGGCGATCATGTGCCCGAGTGAGCCCTTGTTGGACGTGACTGGTGGCGGTTCGTCGCCGAAGACCTTGCGGACGGCTTCGCCCTCGGCCGCGTCGTTCAGCTCGGTGGACGTGCCGTGCGCGTTGACGTGACCGATCGCGCTCGCCTCCAACCCCGCGTCGTCGAGCGCTTGCTGCATGCACGCCGCCGCACCCGTACCACCCGGCGATGGCGCAGTGATGTGGTACGCGTCGGAGTTGCGGCCGTAGCCCGCGACCTCGCCGTAGATGCGCGCGCCGCGAGCCTTGGCACGATCGAGCGTCTCCAGCACGAGGAACGCCGCGCCTTCCGCGATGACGAACCCGTCGCGGTCGGCGTCGAACGGTCGTGACGCGCGTGACGGGTCGTCGTTTTGACTGCTCAGCGCGCCCATGCGGGCGAAGGCGGCGATGGTGATCGGGGTGAGCGGAAACTCCGCGCCACCGGCAAGCACGACATCGGCCGAACCGTCGCGGATCAGCCGCGCGCCTTCACCGATCGCGTTCGTGCCCGCCGCGCACGCGGTGGCGACACACAGCGCTGGTCCCGTCCACCCGAAGTGCATGGAGATCACACCCGCCGTTGCGTTGGGCATCATCATCGGCACGAAGAACGGGCTGACGCGGCCAGGACCGCGTTCGAAGTAGTTGCGGCAGTTCTCCTCGAGCGTGCTCAGGCCGCCGATACCGGTGGACGCCATGACCGCGCAACGGTCCGGATCGGCGTTCACCTCACCCGCATCGGCGAGCGCGTCGGCGGCCGCGGTGAACCCGAGGTGCGTGACGCGGTCGAGGCGCCGCGCCTCCTTCGGCCCGAGATAGGTCTCGGGGTTGAAGTCTTCGGGCACCTCGCACGCGATGTGCACGTTCTGGTCCGACGAGTCGAAGCAGCGGATCGTGTCCGCGGTCGCGCGACCGGCGAGGAGCGTCTCCCAGAACGTGTCGACGTCGGTGCCGGCCGGGGTCTTGACCCCCAGGCCGGTGACTGCGACGCGCGGCCGACCGCGATGATCCCTGAGCGAGTCGCTCATCCCTTGTCTTGCACCTTCCCGAGCACGAGATCGACGGCCGCTCCGACCGTCGTGACGCCCTCGAGGTCTTCCTCGGGCACCGAGATGTCGAAGCGCTCTTCGAGCCCCATCACGAGCTCCACCAGGTCGAGGCTGTCAGCCTCGAGGTCCTCCTTGAAGCGGGCCTCGAAGGTGACGACGTCGGGCTCGACGCTCAGCACCTCGACGGCCACGTCTCGCAGCGCGGCGAGTGCTTCGTCACGATCCATCTCTTGCATCTCCTTTGCAGTTGGGGCGGCCGGGGCCGGTCCCGTGATCGGATGAGTCTCGGGTCAGTGCCCCATGCCAAGGCCGCCATCGACCGGGACGAGCGCTCCGGTGATGTACCCAGCCGGCTCCGAGCACAGATAACCCACCACAGACGCCACTTCTTCGGGGTTTCCCAGCCTTCCCAGGGGGACCGTGGCCTCCATGACGGCCCGCCACTCGGCCGGCATGTCTTCGGTCATGGCGGTCACGATAGGCCCCGGCGCCACGGCATTGCAGGTGATGCCACGGGGTGCGAGCTCCCGAGCGATCGCACGCGTCAGGCCGAGGAGACCCGCCTTGGCCGCGGAGTAGTTGGCCTGGCCGGCGGCCCCGGCCTGGCCGCTCACCGACGAGACGTTGACGATCCGGCCCCACCGGTTGCGCATCATCTTGGGGGTCGCGCGCCGGATGGCATGGAAAGCACCGCTCAGGTTCGTGCGCAGCACGTCGCCCCATTGATCGTCGGTCATGCGGGCGACGAGCCCGTCAGCGGTGATGCCCGCGTTGTTCACGAGCACCTCGACCGGTCCCCATGCGGCTTCGATCTCGCCGAACGCGGCGTCGACCGCGGCGGGGTTGCCGACGTCGGCTTGCACTGCGAGCGCGGTGCCGCCTTCGCCTTCGATGTCGGCCTGTGCGTCCTTCGCGCCGTCGCTCGACGAGCAGCACGCAACCCGATGACCGGCGCGCGCCAGCTCGACGGCGATCGCGCGCCCGATCCCTCTGGATGCGCCGGTGACGAGCGCCACCCGCGACTGGACTTCGCTCACGGGCGACCCCAGCGCACGACTGCGCTGCCCCAGGTCATTCCGGCGCCGAAGCCGCTCATCAGCACGACCGCGCCGTCTTCGAGTCGACCGGTGTCGGCGGCCTCGGCCATCGCGAGCGGGATCGACGCAGCCGAGGTGTTGCCGAAGCGATCGATGTTCACGATGGTGCGTTCGGCCGGGATGCCGAGCCGAGCGGCGGCGGCCTCGATGATGCGCGCGTTCGCCTGGTGCGGCACGAACCAGTCGACGTCGGCGCCCGTCATGCCCGCGAGGGCAAGTGCGCGCTTCACGGATTCGACGACGGCGCGCACGGCGCGCTTGAACACCTCTTGTCCTTGCATCTTGATGTACTGCTCACCGGCCGCGATGGTCTCAGGCGTCGCCGGGCGTCGACTCCCGCCGGACGGGATGCCGAGCAGTCCGGTCGCGGAGCCGTCGCACCCGAGGTCCCATGCGAGGAGGCCGGGTCCGTCGTCGGTCGACGGCGCGAGCACAACACCGGCCGCGCCATCTCCGAACAAGATGCAGGTGCCGCGGTCGCGTGGGTCGACGACGCGCGACAGCGTTTCGGCGCCGATCACCAGCACGTGACGCAGGTTGCCGGCGGTGAGCAGTGCGGATCCGGTGACGAGCTCGTACACGAACCCCGCGCACCCGGCACCGAGGTCGAACGAACCGCAGTGCACGCCGAGGCCGTCGCACACGAACGCGCCGGTGTGGGGGATCGGCTGCTCGGGAGTGGCGGTCGCGACGATGACGAGGTCGATCTCTTCGGGCGTGATCCCGGCTTGCTTGATGGCAGCGGTGCCGGCCTCGATGGCAAGGCTCGCGGTGGTCTCACCGTCCGCGGCGTAGCGCCGCTCACGGATGCCGGTGCGCTCGACGATCCACTCGTCTGACGTCTCGACACGCTGCTCGAGGTCGGCGTTGGTCAAGCGCTGCTCGGGGACTGCCGTTCCCCAACCGACGATCGCCGCCCGGCCAGCCACGTCAGCTCTCCCGCTCTCGGCCCTGCGGGCCGGGTCGCTCGGACCCCGGTTCGCTACGTCGCACGGTACGTGCGCCGCGACCGCTCACCTCAGTGGACCCTGAGCCAGGCGATGGGTTGGCCTTCGCGCAGGCGCTCACCGGGGTGGGCGAGCATCCCTACGAGTCGGCCGGCGAACGGGCTCGCCACCGGGGTGGACGTGCCGGGGCCGTCGACCATGCCGACAGTCTGGCCGGGGGTGACATGGGCGCCCTCGTCGAGATCGACCGGGCGGAACACGCCGACCGATGGCGCGACGATCATCCGTTCAGGCACGAGCAGTCCTTCACCCACGTCGATGAGCGCTTCCATGTCAGCCGACCTCCGCCAGCAGCGCGCAGTCTTCGGGGGTGGCGATGCCGCGCACCGCCAGATCGGGGACCGTCCGCTTCGCGAGCCCCGCGAGCATCGCGCCGTGCCCCACCTCCAAGAAAGAGGTCGCGCCGAGGTCGGCCATCGTCTGCATCGACTCGCGCCACCGCACCGGCACCGCGACGTGCTCGGCCGAGCGCTGATGCCAATCATCGCGATCACTGTGCGCCGCGGCGTCGAGGTTTGACACGACCGGTGCCGCGGGCGTCTCGAACGTCACGTTGGCGAGCTCGGCGGGGAGCGCGTCGGCGGCGTCGCGCATCAAAGGCGTGTGGAACGCGCCACCCACGTTGAGCGGTGTCGCGCGCTTCACGCCGATCTCCTTGGCGCGGGCGCTCGCGGCCTCCACTCCATCAGGTGTGCCGGCGACGACCACTTGTCCCGGCGCGTTGTCGTTCGCGATCCATGCGCCGTCGAGCGCGGCCGCGCACGCCTCCGCGGCCTGTTCGACGGTCGCGCCGAGCAGCGCGGCCATCTTGCCGGGGTGGGCGTCGGCTGCGGCTTGCGTGAGCTCGGCGCGCCGAGCCGCGAACCGCACGCCGTCCTCCAGGGGGAGCGCACCCGAGGCGATCAGCGCCGTCACCTGCCCGAGCGAGTGCCCGGCGAACGCGACTGGCGCGGCTACGTCGTCCCGGATGGCTTCCCAGGCGATCAGTGAGGTGAGGAGGACGCAGAGCTGAGCCTCGCGGGTGCGGGCGAGGCGCTCGGCCGGGGCGTCGAGGATGAGGTCGGCGAGCGGCTCACCGAACGCGGCTTCGGCCCGCTCGACGATGGACCAGGCCGCGTGGTCGCGCCAGGGCGCGCCCATGCCCGGTACCTGTGTCCCTTGTCCAGGGAAGATGACAGCGATTCCCACGCGAGAAGGCCCTCTCCGCACTTGCGCCTCAACTAGGACCGCGTCGCTCCGAGGCGGGTTACACGTCAGACGCGCTCTGTAGCGCAGCGGTAACTTGCCGGGCGATGCCGTTGCCCGACTCCGCCGAGCTCGTGGCATTGCTGCCACACCGCCCACCGTTCCTCTTCATCGATGCGGTCGATGCGTTCCAGTCAGGATCGTCCATTACTGCTCGGTATCGAGTAACGGGCGACGAGAATTTCCTCTCCGGCCACTTTCCCGGCAACCCCGTGTTCCCTGGGGTGATCCAGCTCGAGGCCATGGCTCAGGCCGGTGCCATCGCAGTGCTCGCCGATCAGCGTTACGGCGGCAAGCTCCCGCTCTTCGGTGGCGTGGAGAAGGTGCGGTGGCGGCGGATCGTGCGCCCGGGCGAAGAGCTCGTGATGACCGTCGAGCTCGAGCGGCTCAGCGCCCGGGGCGGTTGGGGCGGAGGCACCGCCACGGTCGACGGGGCCGTGGCGTGTCAGGCGCGCCTCTTCTTCGCGCTGGCTGACGCCTCGCCCGACCGCTAGTGCTAGTCAGCAGCTGCTAGTCGTCGGACGGCCGCAGGTCGGCCACTGGGGCGGTGCCCCGGGCACGCGCCTCGAGGTCGCGTGCGATGTCCTCGGGATCGTCGCCGAGCATCAACCGCGCCTGGACATCGTCGCCGAGCGCGGCGTCGTGGCGGCGCCACGGGGACGCCACCAGGACGAGGAGGCCGACCACAAGGACGACGCACAGACCGCCAAGAAGCGGGAGGACACCGATCGCGAGGGGAGTCACGAACCGCCGATTCTACGGGCGCCAGAGCCAGGAGCTGGACCATTCCGAGGCGGTCCAACGGGAGGGAAATCATCGGGAAAGAAGTGTCCTGGGACGGATTTCACCTTGAGTGGTCGAATTCGCGCTCTCCACAGCAAAGAGATTTCGCCCCGTCTCACGGGGGATCGGGTCCCGATCCGGCAGAGGGGCGCGTGGGGACGAGGCGCCAGTCCCGCGCCTCGCCGGTGACCACGAGTGCCCCGATGGTCTTCTGGCGATGGTGGTACCAGCAGAGGCGCCACAGGTTCTCAAGCTCCGTGCGACCGCCGTCGCTGAGGGCCAGGACGTGGTCGTACTCGAGGCGGAAGTCGTGGTCGCAGTCGGGCTGGCCGCACACCGGGTAGTGCTGGTCGAGCCAGTCGCGCATCCATTGCGGGAGGTACCGGGTGTCGGAGGAGTGCTCGGGGAGCAGCGACTCGTTGGCCGGCACCACTCGCACCTTGGCGTCGCACATCATCTGCTTGGCCAGCGTGACCGGGATCGGCCCGACCCCGACAATCTCGCAGCGCGCGCCGATCTCGATGGTGCCCAGTTCGCCTGACTCGGCGGCCGTGCCGTCGATGATCAGGTTGATGCCGGTGGCCTTGCGCGGCCCGCGGGTGATCAGCGCGTAGAGCGCGTCGGCGGCGTAGGCCTCGCGTGATTCACGCAGCGCGCCGTTCGACAGCGCCTCTTTGAAGATGAGCTCGATCTCGGCGTCGATCGCCGCGTCGACTTCGGCGCCCTTGTCGGGCGACATGCGCCACATGCCGCACGCGGCGGCGTCGGCATCGATCCAGCGGCGCAGCTGACGGTTGTCGTGCAGCCTCTTCGCCCACGCCTCGTCGTCGGCCTCGGCCGCGGCGCGTACCCCTCGGCACCGGTCCTTCAGGCCCTTGAGCGAGATGCCTTGCTTGGCGTCGTGCAGCAGGTCGCATTCGGCGCTGGGGTCCTTGCGCGCCGCACCTGCGATCTCGTTCGCCTGCTCCTGGGAGATCTTCCCGGACCGAAGCGCGGCATCGGTCGCCGGCAGCTCCGTGAGCAGCGCCGCGGTGTCGAGGGCACGCTCGGCGGTGGTGACCGAGGTGCCGGCTTTGCGCGCCATCCACTCGGCCGCGTTGCGCGCACCCGACTCGCGGTAGGCACCGGTCTCGCCGGCACGAGTTCCGAAAAGGGCCGTGCCGGCCTCACCGAGGTGGGCGATCCGCGCGAAGCGTTCGACTCCGCGGACCGCGCCTCGAGCGTCGTAGGTGCGTGGCTCGACGTCGCGAACGAACGCCTCGATGGTGGCGATCGCTTGGTCGAGCTCTTCGAACAGCACACACACCTCCCCCGAACCATCGGGGCGTTCCACCCGTGCCTGGGCGGACCTTCTCTGAGGGGAAGTGGTGGTGCTCGGCGACGCCTCCCCGACGTCGAGCACCACCAATACGAACAGGTGTTCGATCTGTCAAGTCATCCAGGGAGAATCGCGCGCTCGTTTGGGCTGGTCAGGAGGCTTTCCCAAGAAGACCCGAAGAAATCCGATGAGGTTCTCAACGGTTGGGTCGGACCCGACTCAGGGGAGAAGGGACAGCGGTGCCCGGGGCGGGATTCGAACCCGCACGCCCTTTCGGACAGATGGTTTTGAGCCATCCGCGTATGCCGTTCCGCCACCCGGGCGAACCACGAACGCTACAAGCCGCAGAGGACCTTCAGGGTGGGATAGGGGCTCACCATCTGGCCGCTAGGCGCGCGGATCCCGAAGTGTGTGTGGGGCGGGCCGCCGGCGGCGTTGCCGGTGTCGCCGGTGAAGCCGATCACGTCACCGCGGGTGACGCGGCGCGGCAGTCCTTCGATCTTGAGGAGGTGCGCGTAGTAGGACACCCCGTCGTCGCCGTGGACCCACACGCTGATGCCGCCGAGCTCGATCTCCATCTCCATCTCGCCGTCCATCACCGCGAGGTTGGGCGTGCCGTGCGCATTGAAGAGGTCGTTGCCCTGGTGCGTCCGCCCACCCGAGCGCGGTGCGCCCCAGTCGTTCACGAATGCCACCGCGCCGTAGATCGGGCACACGGACGCGCCGGTCTCGACCGCGCCAGCCGGGGCGGCGTCGGTTCCGGTGAACGTGGCCTTGAAGGCCGCGACGGCTTCGACGCGCTCGAGTGCGATGTTCGCGTTGGCGAGGGCCCGGTCGAGGGCTTCGCGGTCGCGGGCGAGCCGGAGGACGAGCACGTCTTGGAAGGCCTTGAGCTCCCGCAGGCGCGCCTCTTCGCGCTCGAGCTTGGCCGCGGTGCGGGTGAGCTCAGCCGCGAGGGCGCGGTCGTACTTGGCTGCGCTCGCCGTGAGTGCCTCCGCTCGGGCCACGTCGATGGCGCGATCGGTGCTGATCATCTCGGTGATCGGCATCGATTGCCCGCCCTGGCGGTAGAGGTCGAGCGCATCCCGAGCTTCTCGAGCTTGAGCGACACGCTCACCCCAAGAAGGTCGGTGTCGATGAGGAGCAGTGAGACGCCGCGGTGCCCGTCCTCTTCGCCGGTGCGCACCACGCAGGTGAGGAAGTCGGCGCGCACGCCATTCGTGATGAACATCTTGGTGCCATTCACACGCCATGTGTCGCCGTCGCGCACGCCCTTGGTCTTGATGGCCGCCGCGTCCGAACCCGCGTCGGGCTCGGTGATCGCGATGGCAGCGATCTTGGTGCCGGCGATCGCCGGACGGAGGTAGCGCTCCTTCTGGTCGTCGGTGCCGAACTCCGCGATCGCGGGCGTGGCCATGTCCGTCTGCACGCCCAGCGCCATCGCGATCGCACCACAACCCGCTTGGCCGAGCTCTTCGATCAGCACGACCTCCGCGGCAAGGTCGCCGCCCGCGCCGCCCCATTCCTCGGGATAGTGCAGGCCGAGGAACCCGAGCTCGCCGGCGCGGCGGAACACGTCGTCAGGGAAGAACCCCTTGGCCTCCCAGTCGTCGACGTGCGGACGCAGCTCGGTGTCGACGAAGTGCCGAACCGACGCTCGGAGCTCGTCGTGATCGGCCAAGAAGATCGGATGCCGTGTGCTCATGTCCTCATAGACTTACTCGTCCTATGGCGCGGTCGATTCTGGAGCGTCGCCTCGTCGACGTGAGCGAGCGGTTGAAGCGCCTGCGCGTCGAGCTGGGTGTCACCGAGGAGCAGCTCGCCTTCCTCCAGGACGAGGCCGAGGACGCTCGCCTTCGGGCGCTCATGGCCGAGACCCCCCTGGCCGACGCGGAGGCACGCGACGCCCACCGCCATGCCGAGGCGCTCGGTCGTCACCGCGACGCCTTGGTGCTCTCGATCGCCGAGCTGGGTCGCGAGCAGGACTCACTGCTCGACCGCATGGCGGCCGAGCTCTCCGCGAACTGAGCCTCGGTACTGACGGCCCGATGGCCGAGGACCAGCGCCGCCGCGTGGTGATCGCCGAAGACGAGGCGATCATCCGGCTCGACCTCAAAGAGATGTTGGAGGAAGAGGGGTACGCCGTTGTCGGCGAGACCGGCCGGGGCGATGAAGCCGTCGCGCTCGTGAAAGAGGTCCGGCCGGATCTGGTCATCCTCGACGTGATGATGCCCGGCATCGACGGTCTCACGGCGGCACGCCAGATCGCGGCCGAGCGGCTGGCGGCGATCTTGGTGCTGACTGCGTTCTCCCAACGGGACCTCGTCGAGGAGGCCCGAGACGCGGGAGCGTTGGCGTACCTGGTGAAGCCGATCCAGAAGAGCGACCTGATCCCGGCCGTTGAGGTCGCGCTCGCCCGTCATGCTGAGCTCATCTCGCTGGAGCAGAGCGTGCATGACCTCGAAGAGCGCCTCGAGACCCGTAAGGTCATCGATCGAGCCAAGGGGCGCCTCATGGATCAGCACGGTCTCGACGAGCAGGGTGCATGGCGCTTCATCCAAACCGAGGCTATGAACAGTCGGGTCAAGGTCGGCGACATCGCTCGCCGCATCCTCGAAGGGGAGCTCCAGCCATGACGCACCACCGCTCGCGCAAGGGATTGCTCGTGATCATCGGAGCGATCGCGGTCACGGTGGGGCTCGCCGCGCCTGCAGCCGCGCCGCCGCCTGTCGAGGTCGTGCTCACCGAAGCCCAGCTCGACGCGGCCACGCTCCTGCCGGCGGAGGTGCCTGGTGACCCTGGATGGGAAGACGCGCCGGCTGGAGTGCTCGAGCCCGAGCCGCACACGCAGGCGAACGACATCGAGTCGGGGTGGTGCGGCGGCGGGACCGACGGCTACGCGGCCGGAGAGCTGCGCGTCTCCGCGGTGGTGACGAACACGCTCCAGAGGAGGGTGTCTCCAGACCAGCCGTCCTGGTTCATCTGGCAGACGAACTACACGTTCCAAGAAGCATTCGGGAACTCACCGACCGCGCAAGCGACCAGCTTCATGACCACGATGCAGACGGCGACCACCGGCGACTGCACGTCGTGGATGGTGCTCGGTGGCGAGATCCCCAACTCCGTGGAGCCGACGAGCATCACCATCGCCCCGATCGGCCAGCAGAGCTTCGCCGTGCAGATGACGACCTTCGGTGACGGCGTCTCCGATATCAGCCACGCGGTGTACGCGCGGGTCGCGAACAACGTCGCGGTGGTGCACACCCGGATCTTCCCGGCCGACACCACCCTGTTGCGCAAGATCGCCAAGAAGGCCACGAAGAAGCTGAAGCAGGCCGCCGCGGCAGCAGCTGGACCCTGAGTCGTAGGCAACTGGCCGAGTCGTCACAGGCCGGACGTACGATCGGCGCGTGACGGAGAAGCTGCTCCTCCTCGACGGGCATTCGCTGGCGTACCGCGCCTTCTACGCGCTGCCCGCCGATCTGAGCACCGCGGCCGGCACGTTCACCAACGCGGTCTTTGGATTCACGTCGATGCTCACCAAGGTGCTCGCCGACGAGCAGCCGCAGTACATCGGTGTCGCGTTCGACACGCCGGGCGGCAACTTCCGCTACGACCTCGACCCTGAGTACAAGGCCGGGCGCAAGGAGACGCCCGACATCTTCAGCGCGCAGCTGCCGCTCATCCGCGAGGTGCTCGACGCACTGGAGATGCCGGTCCTCGAAGTGCCCGGGGTCGAAGCCGACGACGTCATCGCGACGCTCTCCACGCGCGCGGCCGATGCCGGAATGGACGTGGTGGTGGTCACGGGCGACCGCGACACGTTCCAGCTCGTGCGAGATCCACACCTGAAGGTGCTCTACAACAAGCGCGGCGTCTCCGACTATGCGCTCTACGACGAGGCTGGCATCGTCGAGCGCACGGGTGGAGTGACCCCGGCGCAGTACCCGGAGTACGCGGCGCTGCGCGGTGACAACAGCGACAACTTGCCTGGAGTGCCCGGCATCGGTGAGAAGACCGCGGCGAAGCTCATCACCACCTACGGAAACCTCGAAGGCATCTACGAGCACCTCGACGATCTCCCGCCGAAGCAACGCCAGAACCTCGGCGAGATGCGCGATCGCGTGTTCCTCAACCGGCAGATGTCGATCCTGCGCCTCGATGTCGACTGTGGTGCCGAGCTGAGCGACCTGAAGCAGGGCAACTTCGACCGCGAGAAGGTCCGAGTGCTCTTCGACCAGCTCGAGTTCCGCACGCTCTTGCCGCGGATGATGGAAGCCGTCGGTGGAGCAGCCGCAGCAGAAGAAGCGATGGCCGACACCCTCGAGGTGTCGGTCGAGACGATCCGTGACGCCGCGGCCTTTGCGGCGCGACTCGACGAGGTCGGCGCTGCAGCAGAGCGTTACGCGCTCGACGCACGGTGGGACGGTGCCTCTTTCGCGGGGAAGGTCACGGGGATCGCCGTCGCCACGGGTGATGCGCGTGTCACCTACGCCGACGCGGGGTTGCTCGACGACAAGGACGTCCAGCGCGCGCTCAACGCGTTGCTGGGGACAGGCGGTCCACCGCTCGTGGCGCACCGCGCCAAGGAGCTCATCCACGGGCTCGACGTCGATATCCGCACGCTCGAGCACGACACCGCGGTCATGGCGTACCTCCTCGATCCGGGCGAGGGGAAGTACCTCCTCGAGGATCTCGTGCTCCGGTATCTGTCACTCGAAGTGCGTTCGCCTGACGTCGAAGAGGGAACGCTCGACTTCGATGGCGAGGCGGGGCTGGAAGAGACGGGTCGTCGTGCGGCCGCGGTGCTCCAGCTCTCCGATGTGTTGGCTCAGGCGCTTGAGGCGCGCGAGCTCACCGAGCTCTACGCCCGCATCGAGCAGCCGCTTGTGCGAGTGCTCGCCAAGATGGAAGACGCCGGCATCGCGATCGACCGGAAGTTCCTCGATCAGCTGAGCGCCGAGCTCAACAAGGAATGCGACGCGCTCATGCGCCGCATCTGGGGTCACGCGGGGGAGGAGTTCAACGTGAACTCCACGCCGCAGCTGCGGGTGGTGCTCTTCGAGAAGCTCGGGCTCACGCCGGTCAAGAAGACCAAGACCGGGCCGTCGACCGACGCCGACTCGCTCCAGAAGATGGCTGACGACCACCCGATCGTTGCGGATCTGCTCCGCTACCGCGAGGTCGAGAAGCTGCGCGGCACGTACGCGGACGCGCTCCCACCGCTCATCCGTGATGACGGGCGAGTGCACGCGACGCTCAAGCAGACCGACACCACCACTGGTCGCATCTCGAGCGAGAACCCGAACCTCCAGAACGTGCCGGTGCGCACCGCTGACGGGCGCGAGTTCCGACGCGCATTCGTGGCCCCCGAAGGCGCTGGTCTTCTCACGGCTGACTACTCGCAAATCGAGCTGCGTGTGCTCGCACACCTCGCCGAGGATCCCGGTCTGATCGACGCGTTCGACCGCGGTGTCGATGTGCACACGGTGACCGCTGCGAAGGTCTTCGATGAGCGCGAGCAAGACGTGACTTCTGAGCAACGGCGGTTCGCGAAGGTCGTCAACTACGGCCTTGCGTACGGGATGGAGGCGTTCGGTCTGGGGCAGCGGCTCGGTATCGAGACGGGTGAGGCTCGCGAGATCCTCGACAGCTACTTCGACGGCTTCCCGAACGTGAAGGACTTCATGGAGCGCACCGTCGCTGAGGCCAAGGGTCGCGGTTACACCACGACGATCTTCGGTCGCCGTCGCCAGATCGCCGAGCTGTCGTCTGACAACTTCCGCGTGCGCCAGATGGGGGAACGCATGGCGCAGAACGCGCCAGTGCAGGGCTCGGCCGCTGACATCTTCAAGCTCGCGATGATCGATGTCGACCGCGTGCTCGAGGACGGCGGCTTCCAGTCGCGCATGCTGCTCACGGTGCATGACGAGCTCGTGTTCGAAGTGCCGCTCGACGAGCACGCTGCGGTCGAACCCGCCATTCGGGAGACCATGGAGTCCGTCACCGAGCTGCGAGTCCCGCTTGCAGTCGACGTTGGGTTCGGTCCCAACTGGGCCGAAGCGAAGTAGCCGGCTTGGCGCCATCCATCTCTCTGGATCCGATCGGACACGTCCGAGGCGGACGCACTGAGCCGATCGACGATGAGTGGGATTCGGTCGACGCGATGATCGAGCTCGATGAGAAGCGCTTCGGTCCAGAAGTCGTCGCGGGACTCGACGAGTTCTCGCACCTCGACGTGGTGTTCTTCTTCGATCAAGTCACGGAGTCGGATGTGAACCTCGGCGCACGTCGTCCACGGGGCAACCCGGAGTGGCCGGAGGTCGGGATCTTCGCTCAGCGCGCGAAGGCGCGTCCCAACCGCATCGGTGTGAGCACATGCACGTTGTTGGGTGTGGACGGGCTGTCGCTGAGCGTCCGAGGTCTCGACGCGATCGACGGAACACCGGTGCTCGACATCAAGCCGCACGTGCCCGAGATGGGACCAAGGGGAGAAGTGCGCGAGCCCGCGTGGATGCGCGAGCTCATGCGCGACTACTGGTAGGTAGAGCCAGAGCTCGGGCGGTGCGCGATGACGGACGAAGCCCCAGTAGTACCCAGTTCTTGTTGGTTTGGACCCCTCGCGCGGTTTCTAGGCCCTGCCTACCTGCGCAACGCGTTCACCAAAGGGACGGTCCAAGAGGTGGACTTCCTCTGGGACGCGCTCGACCTCGCGTCCGGGCAGAGCGTCCTCGACGTCGGCTGCGGCCCCGGCCGCCATTCGCTCGAGCTCGCGCGGCGTGGCATCGGGGTGCTCGGCGTCGACGCGTCCGACGACTTCATCGCGCTGGCACGCGCGTCAGCCGAGGCCGAGCACCTTCCCGCGCGATTCGAGGTCGCCGACGTGAGGGATCTCGCGTACGACGGGATCTACGACGCCGTGATCTGTCTCTGCCAAGGTGGATTCGGGTTGCTAGGCGGACGTGATGAGGTGGATGTGTTCCATCGGATCGTGCGGGCGGCCAGATCGGGCGGTGCGGTCGCGGTGTCGGCGTTCCACGCGCCGTTCGCGCTGCGACATCTCGAAGATGGGGAGACATACGACGCGGCGACTGGCGTGCTGCACGAGCGATCGATGCTCCGCGACGCCGACGGAAACGAAGAGGAGTTCGATCTGTGGACCACGTGCTTCACGACTCGCGAGCTCGAGCTGCTCGCGGCGCTCGCGGGCCTTGACGTGCAGGTCGTCCACGGCGTCACGCCCGGTCGCTACCGCGCGGGAGCACCCGATCTCGACGCGCCGGAGCTGCTGCTGGTGGGGCGGCGCAGCACGTGACCATGTAGCCTGACCCGGCGGTTTCCCGACCCGGGATCCGCGTCGCTCGTACCGGGAAGGCCCCGGGCAGCGACGACGTCGAAGGTGAAGAAGAAGCAGTTGTCGGAGGAAGTCGAGGCGGGAACCGACGGGCCCGCCCCCGAGGAAGCCACGGCGGCGGGCAGCGCCGAGGCAGGCACCACCACTCTCACCCAAGTCCTGGAGCCGGACGCGCCAGTCGTGCTCGACGACCTCGGCAGCAAGTCCTTCTCGGATGCGGTCGACGAGACCATCGTCGAGTTCGACGACGGCGACATCGTCAGCGGCAAGGTCGTCAAGATCGACAGCGACGAAGTGCTGCTCGACATCGGCTACAAGTCCGAAGGCGTGATCCCGTCGCGTGAGCTGTCGATCCGTAACGACGTCGACCCGCATGAAGTGGTCACGCTCGACGAAGAGCTCGAGGCCCTCGTCCTTACGAAGGAAGACAAGGACGGCCGCCTCATCCTCTCCAAGAAGCGCGCGCAGTACGAGCGCGCATGGGGCACGATCGAGGCGCTCAAGGACAAGGACGAGATCGTGTCCGGTCCGGTCATCGAGGTCGTGAAAGGTGGGCTGATCCTCGACATCGGCCTGCGTGGGTTCCTCCCCGCGTCGCTCGTCGACCTGCGGCGCGTGCGTGATCTGCACCCGTACGTTGGCCGCACGCTCGAGTGCAAGATCATCGAGCTGGACAAGAACCGCAACAACGTCGTGCTCTCACGGCGCGCGTACCTCGAAGAGACGCAGCGCGAGCAGCGCGATGAGTTCCTCGCCAACCTGAAGCTGGGCGAGGTGCGCCAGGGTGTCGTGTCGTCAGTCGTCAACTTCGGTGCGTTCGTCGACCTCGGCGGCATGGACGGACTCGTGCACGTGTCCGAGCTGTCGTGGAAGCACGTCGACCACCCGAGCTCGGTCGTGCAGGTCGGCGACGAGGTCACCGTGCAGGTGCTCGATGTCGACCTCACGCGGGAGCGAATCTCACTGTCGCTGAAGGCGACGCAGCAGGACCCGTGGCAAGAGTTCGTCGACGGTCACCAAGTCGGAGAGCTCGTCTACGGCCGCGTCACCAAGCTCGTGCCGTTCGGTGCGTTCGTGGGGGTGGGCGACGGCATCGAGGGGCTCGTACACATCTCCGAGATGGCCGTGCACCACGTCGAGGCGCCCGAGCAGGTGGTGACGCCCGGCGAGGAGCTCTGGGTGAAGATCATCAGCATCGATCTCGACCGGCGTCGGATCAGCCTCTCGATCAAGCAAGCCGCCGAAGGTGGCGTCGTTGCTGCCGAGTACCAGGAGCAGTTCGGCGAGCACGCCTACGACGAGCAAGGCAACTACATCGGCGGCGAGCAGACCGAGGGTGCCGAAGCAGCCGCCGTCGATGCCCCCGCGGCCGAAGCCGAAGCCCCCGCGGATCCTGTCGCTGAGGACACTCCGGCAGAGCCCGAAACCGCCGGGGAAGGGTGTGTGAGAGGCCGATTGCCCAGTTGAACCGACCACAGCAGATATCGGCACTTTCGGTGGCAGCGCTTGAATACCCTCCGTGAACCTTTACCTGGCCGTCTGCTTACCTTCACCCCTCGGTCGCTCCCTCCCTGATCGGGGTGTCATCGTTGCGTCCCCTTTAGCATCCTCGGCGTGCTGCTGGTCGGGCTCACCGGGGGGATCGGGTCGGGGAAGTCGACGGTCGCTCGGCTCCTGGCGGCCCGAGGCGCCCACATCGTCGATGCCGATGCCGTGGCCCGGGAGGTCGTCGAGCGGGGCACCCCGGCGCTCGCGCAACTCGTGGAGCGGTTCGGGCCCGAGATCCTCGCGGCCGACGGGAGCCTCGACCGGCCCGCGCTGGGGCGGCTGGCGTTCGCCGATGAGCAGTCCCGCAAGGACCTCGAAGGCATCACGCACCCAGCGATCAACCACGAGTTCCTGCGCCGGGTCGGGGAGGCACCGCAGGACGCGATCGTCGTGTGCGACGTGCCGCTCATCTTCGAGTCGCAGCAGGCGCGCAACCGCATGTACCGCGAGGTCATCGTCGTGGAAGCACCCAAGGAGGTGCGGCTTGCTCGGCTCGAGGAGCGCGGCGTCCCCCGCGCCGACGCCGAGCAGCGAATGAGCATGCAGGCGACCGACGAGGAGCGGCGCTCGATCGCCACGCACGTCCTCGACAACGGCGGTGACCACGCCGCGCTGGAGCGCCAGGTCGACGAGCTCTGGCCGAAGCTCAAAGCCGCGGCCGAGCGCGCGGCACGTGAGCGTGAGGAGAAGAAGCGTCACAGGGGGTCGGTACGATCTCTCTGTGCCAAAGTTCGAGCTCGTCTCCGACTTCGCCCCCGCGGGTGACCAGCCTGAAGCGATCGACGGCCTCATCGCCGGCCTCGAAGCAGGGGAGCGCTACCAGACCCTCTTAGGCATCACCGGGTCGGGGAAGTCGTTCACGATGGCGGGCGTCATCGAGCGCGCGCAGCGTCCGACGCTCGTGCTCGCACCCAACAAGAGCCTCGCCGCGCAGCTCGCGAGCGAGTTCCGCGAGTTCTTCCCGAAGAACCGGGTCGAGTACTTCGTCTCGTACTACGACTACTACCAACCCGAGGCCTACATGCCGGCCACGGACACCTACATCGAGAAGGACTCGTCGATCAACGACGAGATCGACCGGCTGCGGCACTCGGCCACGAGCGCGCTCATGTCACGCCGCGACGTGATCATCGTGGCGTCGGTCTCGGCGATCTACGGTCTCGGCGCGCCCGACGAGTACGAACGGCAGTGCCTCATCCTCGACAAGGGCGAGGAGCGCGAGCAGCGCAAGATCCTCGGCCGGATGGTCGAGCTCCAGTACGAGCGCAACGACTTCGCGTTCGCTCGCAACAAGTTCCGGGTCCGGGGCGACACCATCGAGGTGTTCCCGTCCTACGAGGAGCGGGCGGTGCGCATCCAGCTGTTCGGCGACGAGGTCGAGCGCATCTCGTCGGTCGACCCGCTCACGGGCGAGGTGGTGGAAGACCTCGACCGGCTCGTGATGTTCCCGGCGTCGCACTACGTCACGTCGGAGCCGCGGATGCGGGCTGCCATCGAAGGGATCGAGCAGGAGCTCGTCGAGCAGCTCGCGTTCCTCGAGAAGCACGACAAGCTGCTCGAGGCGCAGCGCCTGCGCATGCGCACGACATACGACCTCGAGATGCTGCGCGAGGTCGGCTCGTGCTCGGGGATCGAGAACTACTCGCGTCACCTCGACGGACGGGAGCCGGGGGAGATGCCGTTCACGCTCCTCGATTACTTCCCGCGCGACTTCTTGATGGTGCTCGACGAGTCGCACGTCGCGGTTCCACAGCTCCACGGCCAGTACGAAGGCGACCGCTCGCGCAAGGAGGTGCTCGTCGAGCACGGCTTCCGGCTGCCGTCGGCAATGGACAACCGCCCGTTGCGCTTCGAGGAGTTCTCGAACAAGGTCGGGCAGGTCGTGTTCATGTCGGCCACGCCCAGCCCGTACGAGCTCGACGTGTCGAGCCGCGTGGTCGAGCAGATCGTGCGCCCGACGGGTCTCGTCGACCCCGAGGTGATCGTGAAGCCCACGAAGGGTCAGATCGACGACCTCGTCGCGGAGATCCGCGACCGCGAGGAGCGCGGCGACCGCGTGCTCGTGACCACGCTCACCAAGAAGATGGCCGAGGACCTCACCGACTACCTGCTCGAGCTCGACGTGCGCGTGCGCTACCTGCACAGCGAGGTCGACACGCTCGAGCGCGTCGAGCTGCTGAGATCTCTGCGTCTCGGCGAGTACGACGTGCTCGTCGGCATCAACCTGCTGCGGGAGGGCCTCGACCTCCCCGAGGTATCGCTCGTTGCCATCCTCGACGCCGACAAGGAGGGCTTCCTGCGGTCCTCCACGTCACTCATCCAGACGATCGGGCGCGCGGCGCGCAACGTCGAGGGGCAGGTGATCATGTACGCGGATCAGGTCACCGACTCGATGCGGCACGCGATCTCCGAGACGAACCGCCGACGCAAGGCGCAGATCGAGTACAACGCGGAGCACGGCATCGACCCGCAGACGATCCGCAAGAACGTCACCGACATCCTCGAGATGGTGCGGTTGCGCGACGGTGGCGAAGACGCCAAGGGGAGTCGCGGTCGGGGGCGAGGCCGTGGGCCGCGCAAGTCCGCAGTGTTCGAGCTCTCCGGCGTGCCGCCCGAGGAGCTCGGCCGACTCATCCAGTCGCTGCAAGAAGAGATGCACGAGGCGGCGAAGGAGCTCCACTTCGAGGAGGCGGCGCGCCTGCGCGACGAGATCACCGAGCTGAAGCGCGAGCTGAAGGCGGTCGGCTGACCCGCCAGCGATCTCCCCGAACATCCGTTCGGCCGGGGTTCGACCTGGGTACTCTCCGGTGATGGCACGCGAACACGAGCACTCCATCACGATCCGGGGCGCCCGTGAGCACAACCTGCGGAACGTCGACCTCACACTGCCGCGCGACCGGCTCATCGTCTTCACCGGCATCTCGGGTTCGGGCAAGTCGTCGCTGGCGTTCGACACGATCTACGCGGAAGGCCAGCGTCGCTACGTCGAGTCGCTGTCCGCGTACGCGCGCCAGTTCCTCGGCCAGATGGACAAGCCCGATGTCGACTTCATCGAAGGGCTCTCACCCGCGATCTCGATCGATCAGAAGTCGGCGTCGCGCAACCCGCGCTCCACCGTCGGCACGATCACCGAGGTCTACGACTACCTCCGCCTTCTGTACGCGCGCATCGGTGTGCCGCACTGCCCGAAGTGTGGACGGGTGATCACGCGGCAGACGCCTCAGCAGATCGTTGACCGAGTGCTCGAGCTCCCGGCCGACACGCGCTTCCAAGTGCTCGCGCCGGTGGTGCGCGGGCGCAAGGGTGAGTACGAAGGTCTGCTGAAGGAGCTCGCGTCGCAAGGTTTCACGCGGGCACGTGTTGACGGCGAGTTGCACGAGCTCAGCGAGAAGGTCGAGCTCGCGCGCTACGAGATGCACACGATCGAAGTCGTCGTCGACCGGTTGGTGAGGAAGGCCGGCATCGAGCGTCGGCTCACCGACTCCCTAGAGACCGCGTTGCGACTGGCCGAAGGCGTCGCCGAGGTCGAGATCGTCGGGCGCGACGGGCAAGACGCGCCCGAGGCCCTCACGTTCTCCGAGCACCTCGCGTGCACGCACTGCGGGCTGTCGTTCGACGAGCTCGCGCCCCGGAACTTCTCGTTCAACTCCCCATATGGCGCGTGCGAGCGCTGTGACGGACTCGGCACGCGCTTCGAGGTCGATGCCGAGCTCGTGGTGCCCGACGACGACCTTTCGCTGGCCGACGGCGCGATCGCCCCGTGGTCGGGGTTCCGGAGCCGCTACTTCGACCGCGTGCTCGAAGCGGTTGCCGACGAGTTCGGCTTCGACACCGACACGCCGTGGAAGAAGCTGCCGAAGAAGGCGAAGAACGCCATCCTCACCGGCACGGGTGATCGTGCCGTGCACGTGCGCTACCGCAACCGCTACGGCCGTCAGCGCTCGTACCACACCGCGTTTGAGGGCGTAATCCCGTGGCTCGAGCGTCGGCACACCGACGCCGAGAGCGACCGCGCGCGCGAGCAGATCGAAGGCTACATGCGCGAGGTCCCGTGCCCCGCGTGTGACGGCGCTCGTCTGCGGCCGGCGTCGCTTGCCGTGACGATCGGCGACAAGAGCATCTATGAGGTGGGTGAGCTGTCGATCGTGCGTGCCGCCGCGTTCCTCGGCGCGTTGGAGCTGTCGGAGCGCGACCGCCTCATCGCCGAACGGGTGCTCAAGGAAGTGAACGAGCGGCTGCGCTTCCTGCTCGACGTCGGCCTCGACTACCTCAACCTCGGCCGATCGTCGGCCACGCTCGCCGGCGGCGAGGCCCAGCGGATCCGCCTGGCTTCACAGGTGGGGAGCGGGCTCGTCGGCGTGCTCTACGTGCTCGACGAACCGTCGATCGGACTCCATCAGCGCGACAACCAACGCCTCATCGACACGCTCGTGCGCCTGCGCGACCTCGGCAACACCGTGATCGTCGTCGAGCACGACGAGGAGACGATCCGGGTTGCCGACCACGTCGTCGACATTGGGCCCGGTGCCGGCGAGCACGGCGGTGAGATCGTGGCGTCGGGAGCGCTCGATGTCGTGCTCTCTGAGCCTCGCTCGGTCACGGGGCAGTACCTGTCGGGTGAGCGCACGATCCCAGTGCCCGATCGACGCCGGGCGCCGGGCGACGCGTGGCTCATCGTGCGCGACGCGCACGAGCACAACCTGAAACACCTCGACGCGGGTTTCCCGATCGGCTGCTTCGTGGCCGTGACCGGGGTGAGCGGGAGCGGGAAGTCCACGCTCGTGAACGACATCCTCTACCACGCGCTCATGCAACGGGTGTACAAGTCGAAGACCGTGCCGGGTCGGCACAAGACGCTCGAAGGTGCGGAGCACCTCGACAAGGTCATCCTCATCGACCAGTCGCCGATCGGCCGCACGCCCCGCTCGAACCCGGCCACCTATACGAGCCTCTTTGACAAGGTTCGCTCGCTGTTCGCCGCCACACACGAAGCGAAGGTGCGCGGTTACCTGCCGGGGCGCTTCTCGTTCAACGTGAAGGGCGGTCGCTGCGAGGCGTGCGCGGGCGACGGCACGATCAAGATCGAGATGCACTTCCTCCCCGACGTGTACGTGCCGTGCGAGGTGTGCAAGGGCGCTCGCTACAACCGCGACACCCTCGACATCACGTTCAAGGGCAAGAACATCGCGGAAGTGCTGGACCTCTCTATTGAGGAGGCGCTCAAGTTCTTCGCGAATCAGCCGACGATCGCCCGCCATCTCGAGTGCCTCAACGCGGTCGGGCTCGGGTACGTGCGATTGGGGCAGCCGGCGCCGACGCTGTCAGGTGGTGAGGCGCAGCGTGTGAAGCTCGCGGCCGAGCTCGGCAAGCGGGCGACCGGTCGCACCATCTACATGCTTGACGAACCGACGACCGGCTTGCACTTCGAGGACGTGCGCCGGCTGCTCGGCGTGCTCCAGCGCTTGGTCGACGCGGGAAACACCGTGCTCGTGATCGAGCACAACCTCGACGTCATCAAGTCGGCCGACTGGCTCGTCGACCTCGGTCCCGAAGGTGGCGACGGCGGCGGCCGCGTCATCGCCGAAGGCCCACCCGAGCACATCGCCAAGACCCCCGAGAGCCACACCGGCAGGTTCCTCGCGCCACTCCTCGACCTCGACTGAGCATGTCCGACGGCGCGGCGCCCGGGGAGCGAACCCATCGCCGCGACCGGGGCGAAGCGCGATGGGGGATCCGGTGCGAGTGCGGCGCATCCGCCACTCCGACTGCTTCCAGGTCGTCGATGGGCACCACCGGATCGCGCTGGCGATCGACGCTGGGCTGACCGACCTCGACGTCGCGATCGAAGGGGGAACGACGACGACTCCCGTGCAGGATCTGGTGTCGTCGTTGAGGTGGACCGCGGGTCGGCGCGAGTTGTACCAGCCGATCAACGCGCCGGAGCTCGAATCGGAGTGGACGCTCGTTCGCCGCTGCAACGACCGGCTGGAGATGATGACGACCTTTCTCGAGGAGCAAGGTCTCAGTTCGCGCGGTCGGACGTACCTCGATGTCGGTGCGTGCTACGGCTGGTACGTCGCCGAGATGTCGCGGCGGGGGTTCGGCGCACACGGCGTGGAGCTCGACCCGAACGCGATTCGCCTCGGTCGGCACGCATACGGTTTCGAACCCGACGCCATCACGGCGGCAGAGTGCAGCGAGTTCCTACGAGGCGTCGATCGCCGATTCGACGTCGTTTCGTGCTTCAGCGTGCTGCACCACTTCGCACTCGGCGCGGGGGCGTGCTCAGCCGAGGAGCTCGGCGGTCTGCTCGATCGTGCGACGGGCGAGGTGCTGTTCTTCGACACTGGCCAAGCCCACGAAGCCTGGTTCCACGATCTGCTCCCCGCGTGGAACAGCGAGTACATCGTCGAATGGCTGCGCTGCCACACCACGTTCAAGCGAGTTGTCGCGCTCGGCACCGACAACGACGCAGTCCCGCCCTACGAGCACAACTACGGCCGGACCTTGTTTGCGTGTACGCGCTGAACCCCCACACAGGGTCTTAGTCGACCTTGCTCGGCGCAGTGGGTGCGCCCTTGATGTCGAGCATCCGTTGGAGCGCGACCTTCGCTGACTCGGCGGTCTTGTCGTCGACGACGATCTGGTTGACGACCTCGCTGCGAACCAATGACTCGAGACACCACGCGAGGTGTGGGCCGTCGATGCGGAACATCGTTGAGCACGGGCACACGAGCGGATCGAGTGACACCACGATCTTGTCTGGGTGCTCCGCGGCGAGTCGCTGGATCATGTGGATCTCGGTGCCGATCGCGATCGTCGCGCCCGGCGGTGCCGCGTCGACCCACTCTATGATCCGTTCCGTCGAGCCGACGCGGTCGGCGAGCTCCGCGACCTCGTGTCGGCACTCGGGGTGGACGATCACCTCACCGTCGGGGTGCTCAGCCCGGAACCCCGCGACGTGCTCGGGCAGGAAGCGCTGGTGCACGGTGCAGTGGCCCTTCCAGAGCAGGAAGATGGCCTCCTTCACGTCGCGCTCGTCGAGCCCACCCAGATCGCGGTGCGGGTTCCACACCTGTATGTGCGACTCGTCGTAGCCCATCGTGTAACCGGTGTTGCGACCGAGGTGCTGGTCGGGGAAGAACAGCACCTTGTCGCCGCGCTCGAACGCCCACTCGAGGATGGCCTGGGCGTTCGACGACGTGCATACAGCGCCACCGTGATCACCCACGAACGCCTTCAATGCGGCCGATGAGTTCATGTAGGTGATCGGGACGACCCGCGAGATGTCGGTGACCGCGGCGATCTCGTCCCACGCCTCCTCGACCTGATCGATGTCGGCCATGTCGGCCATGGAGCAACCCGCGTTGAGGTCGGGGAGCACGACCCGTTGGTGGTCGCCGGTGAGGATGTCGGCCGCCTCAGCCATGAAGTGCACGCCGCAGAAGACGATGTCGGTCGCTTGGTGGTTCTCTGCCGCGAACTGCGCGAGCTTGAACGAGTCGCCGCGCAGGTCGGCCCACTTGATCACCTCGGGGCGTTGGTAGTGGTGACCAAGGATGAGCAGACCGTCACCCAGCGTCTGCTTGGCCGCGGCGATCCACTTGTCGAGCTCTTCGGGCGTCGCGAGGGTGTAGCGATCCGGCAGGGGGGCCTGAAGTCGAAGCATGTTGTGCTGCCCCTTTGTGGGGCGGCTCCGGTACTGGCCGGCGGGGGACAGCCTGGTCGCCACACCGCGGGGTTGTCGGCCCCGGAGCCGATCTTGTGGCCGGTACTACCAGGCCCGGCCTACCGCATTGTAGCGCTCGCTCGGCCGCCTTCATGCGGTCGCTCACTGCGGGCCGGGATACCCGGCCCGCGGGCGTTCGCTCCCTGGCGAGCGCACTCCGCTCCTTCGTCGCTCCGTGCGCCGCGGCTGCGCGGGACAATGGGGCCGTGCATCGCCCCGCGGCTTCCTCGATCCCGGATACGCCCGGGTCGTACCAGTTCAAAGACGCGCACGGGCGGGTGCTCTACGTCGGCAAGGCGAGCAACCTGCGTAGCCGGTTGTCGTCGTACTTCGCGGCGCCCGAGACGCTCATGCCTCGCACCCGTCAGATGGTGGCCGCGGCCGACTCGGTTGAGTGGATCGAGGTTCGCAACGAGGTCGAGGCGCTGTTCCTCGAGTTCAACCTCATCCAGGCGCACAAGCCGCGCTTCAACGTGCGTTACAAGGACGACAAGTCGTACCCATACCTCGCGGTCACCCTCGATGAGGAGTGGCCGCGGGCGATGGTGCTGCGCGGCGCCAAGCGCAAGGGCGTTCGCTACTTCGGGCCGTACGCGCACGCGTATGCCATCCGCGAGACCCTTGACCTGTTGTTGCGGACGTTTGCGATCCGTACCTGCACAAAGCCGAAGTTCGACCGCCATCACCGACTTGGCCGTCCGTGCCTGTACGCCCACATCGAGAAGTGCGCGGCGCCATGCGTCGGCGACATCGACCGCGAGGCCTACGACGTGCTCGTGAATGAGCTGCTCGGGTTCCTCGACGGCGATCACGTACCAGTGCTCGAGCGGCTCGAGAAGGGCATGCACGAAGCCGCGGAAGCACTTGAGTTCGAGCGCGCCGCACGGCTGCGTGACCAGATCACCTCGGTGCGCAAAGCGATCGAACGTCAGCAGATGGTCGCGCCCAAGGAAGAGGACTTCGACGCGATCGCGCTGGCAGAGGATCCGCTCGAAGCGGCGGTGCAGATGTTCCTCGTGCGCCGGGGTCGAGTCGTTGGCCGCAAGGGCCTGATCGTCGACAAGGTCGAAGACCTCGATACGCCCGCGCTGGTCGGGCGGCTGCTGGAGCAGGTGTACGCGGGCGCGCCGCCCGAAGACATCCCCCGCGAAGTGCTCGTGCCGGTGCTTCCCGACGACGCCGCGCTCTACGAAGCGTTCCTCACCGAGGTCCGCGGGGCGAAGGTGGGTCTGCGGGTGCCGAGGCGGGGTGCCAAGCGAGAGCTGCTGACGACGGTTACGAGGAACGCGGAGGAAGCCTTCACGCAGCACCGGCTGCGGCGCGCCAGCGATCACAACGCGCGCGCCCGAGCGCTCACCAGTCTGCAAGAGGCGTTGGACCTTCCCGACGCGCCGCTGCGCATCGAGTGCTTCGACATCTCGAACCTCCAGGGCACCGAGATCGTCGGCTCGATGGTCGTGATGGAAGACGGCCTCGCGAAGCGATCGGACTACCGGCACTTCAAGGTGCGGTCGCAAGAGGGCCAGGACGACTTCGCGGCGATGGAAGAGGTCTTGACCCGCCGCTTCCAGCGCTACCTCGAGGAGCGAGAGGAGGGCGCGCGCCGCGGCCGACGCTTCGCGTACCCACCGAACCTGTTGCTCGTCGACGGCGGACGCGGCCAGCTGAACGTGGCGACGCGGGTGCTCGAAGAGCTCGGACTCGAGGACCTGCCCGCGGCCGCGCTCGCGAAGCGGTTCGAGGAGGTGTACCTCCCCAGCGCCGAGGACCCCGTGCGCATCCCGCGCGACTCCGAGGCGCTCTTCCTGCTGCAGCAGGTGCGGGACGAGGCCCACCGGTTCGCGGTCACATATCACCGCAAGCTGCGAGCGAAGAAGGCGACACGCTCCGTACTCGACGACGTGCCTGGGCTAGGCCCGACACGACGTTCGCGCCTTCTGCGAGAGTTCGGCTCTGTGAAGCAGCTGCGCGCCGCCGAGCGCGACACATTGCTCGCCTTACCATGGTTGCCGGACGCGGTGGGGCGAGCGGTCCACGACAAGCTCCACGGGCGTGAAGGTTCATGAGCACGCACGCGCTCGAGCTCACGATCGTCACCGGCATGTCAGGCGCCGGCCGATCGTCGGTGGCCGACAGCCTCGAAGACGTCGGCTTCTTCGTGATCGACAACGTGCCGCCGGCGCTCATCCCGAAGGTGGCCGAGCTGGCACGCGAGGGCGACCGCCCGACGCGCTACGCGCTCGTTGTCGACGTGCGGTCTGGTGCATTCATGGACGAGCTCGCGGCCGCGCTCTCCGATCTGCGCGAAGCGGGTGTGCGCACTCGCGTGCTGTTCCTCGACGCGAACGACGAGACGCTCGTGCGCAGGTTCGAGGCGTCGAGGCGCCCGCATCCGCTGGCCGCGGGCGATCGCGTGACCGACGGGATCACTCGCGAGCGCGAGCTGCTGGAGGAGCTCAAGGGGCAAGCCGACCTCGTGATCGACACCTCGAACCTCAACGTCCACGAGCTTCGGGAGCGGGTGCGCGAGATCTTCACCGAGGACCATCCCGGTGCACCGCTCCAGACGAGCGTGGTGTCGTTCGGGTACAAGCACGGACTGCCACTCGATGTCGATCTCGTGTTCGATTGCCGGTTCCTCCCGAACCCGCACTGGGTCGAGCGCCTGCGGCCCCTGCCTGGCACGGACACGAAGGTCCGGCGCTACGTGCTCCAGCAACCCGAGGCGAAGGCGTTCCTCGAAGAGCTCTCGCGGATGCTCGAGCTGTTGCTCCCCGCGTACGCACGTGAGGGCAAGGCGTACCTCTCGATCGGTGTGGGTTGCACCGGTGGCCGTCATCGCGGCGTCGTGATCGCACACGAGTTGGGCAAGGTGCTGGAGAAGCTGGGTTTCCCTGCGCGTATCCACCACCGTGATCTCGAGCGCGCTGATGGCTGAACAACATCCGAAGGTGGTCGCGCTCGGCGGAGGTCACGGCCTCGCAGTGGCGCTGACCGCCATCCGCACCTATGCGCAGAAGATCACGGCGGTGGTGAGCGTCGCCGATGACGGTGGGTCGTCGGGTCGTCTTCGGCGCGATCTCCAGCTTCCGGCGCCGGGTGACGTGCGCAAGTGCTTGGTGGCATTGGCCGAACCCGGCAACGTGTGGGCCGACGCGTTCGAGCACCGCTTTGAAGGCGGCGAGCTCAGTGGTCACGCGCTCGGCAACGTGGTGCTGGCCGGTCTCACCGAGACGCTGGGTGACTTCGGTGCAGCCGTCGACGAGGCCGCGCGTGTGCTCGGAGCCGTCGGCCGGGTGGTTCCCGCGACCACTGAGCCCGTGGTGCTGAAGGCGCATGTCGACACCGAGCTTGCCCAGGGCCGACCGGTCGAAGGCCAGGTCGCGGTGATGAACGTCGCCGGGCGGATCCGGCGCGTCGAGCTCATCCCGCCCGACGCGCCCGCACACCCCGATGCGCTCACGGCGATCGCGAGTGCCGATCAGGTCGTGCTTGCGCCCGGATCGCTGTTCACCAGCGCCCTCCCGGTGCTCGCCGTGGCCGCGCTGCGCGACGCGGTCGCCGCCACTCCGGCGCGGGTCGTGCAGGTCTCCAACCTCGGCACCCAGGTTCCCGAGACGGACGGCCTCGATGCGACCGATCACCTCCGAGCGGTGATCGAGCACGGAGCCCGGGTCGATCAGTTCCTCTACAGCCCCGATGCATTGGCCTGCGACGAGGCAGCGATCCGGGACCTTGGTGCCGAGCCGGTGGCCGCGGACGTCTCAGAGCCGCCGCACTTGGCGCACGACCCCGCGAGATTGGCGACGGCCCTCCGCAGTCTGCTGGAGTCCGGTGGGAGACCCGAAGCCTGAGAGGATGCTTCCATGACAGTGCGCGTCGGTGTGAACGGCTTCGGCCGGATCGGTCGGTCCTTCTACCGAGCGATCCTCGATCGCGGCTCCAAAGCGGGCGTCGAGCTCGTGGCCGTGAACGACCCTATGGGTGACAGCGAGACCATGGCCTTCCTGTTGAAGCACGACTCGGTCGGCGGACGCCTGCATCACGAGGTGAAGGCCACCGACACGGGCTTCTCGGTCGATGGCAACGAGATCCGCAAGCTCGAGGTGCGCGACCCCGGTGAGATCCCCTGGGGCGACCATGGCGTCGACGTCGTCATCGAGTCGACCGGGCTGTTCACGGCGCGAGATGACGCGGCTGGTCACCTCAAAGGTGGCGCCAAGCGCGTGATCATCTCGGCGCCGAGCGGCGACGCCGACGCGACGATCTGCATGGGCGTGAATGACAGTGTGTTCGACGCCGCGAAGCACACGGTCATCTCGAACGCATCGTGCACCACGAACTGCCTCGCGCCAATGGCGAAGGTCCTCAACGACGCCTTCGGCATCGAGCGCGGGTTCATGCTGACGGTGCACGCGTACACGAGCGACCAGGCGCTCCAAGACGTCGCGCAGTTCAGCCGCAAGGGTTCGCCCGACCTGCGCCGCATGCGGGCCGCGTCGGTCTCGATCATCCCGAACACGACCGGAGCCGCGAAGGCGATCGGACTCGTGCTCCCTGAGCTCCAGGGCAAGCTCGACGGTGCCGCGCTGCGGGTGCCGACGCCGGTCGGCTCGATCACCGACCTCTCGTGCGAGCTCGGCAAGGAAGCAAGCGTCGACGACATCAACGCCGCGTTCGCCAAGGGCGCGAGCGACCCGGCGTTCCGTCAGGTCCTCGAGTACACCGAGGAGCCTCTCGTGTCCGCCGACATCGTCAGCAACCCGGCATCGTGCATCTTCTCGGCGCGCGACACGATGGCGAACGGGAAGCTGGTCAAGGTGCTCGGCTGGTACGACAACGAGTGGGGCTACTCCAACCGGCTCGTCGACCTGGTCGGGTTCGTCGGCGCCCGGTAGGCGCGGAGACGTCCTGCGGCCGAGCGAGCGCGACCAGAGTGATGGAACAGTCGAGCGTCCCGCAGGGCGGCCGTAGGTACCCTGCGGCCGAGCGAGCGCGACCAGCATGATGCGGCTGCCGCGGCTGGAGGACCTGCCGCTCGAAGAAGGAGCGCGCGTGCTCGTCCGCGCGGACTTCAACGTGCCGTTGCGTGAGGGCCACATCGAGGACGACCTTCGCATCGTCACGGTTGAGCCCACGCTTGCGTACCTCCTGGAGCGCCGCGCACGAGTGGTGGCGTGCGGGCATCTCGGACGCCCGAAGGGCGTAGCGGACCCGCAGTACTCGATGGCACCGGTCGCGACGCGCCTCGGTCACGTGCTGGGAGCCGACGTCGCGTTGGCTCCAGGCGTCGTCGGCGCGGAGGTGGACGCAGCGGTCAAGGCACTTGCCCCCGGACGCGTGCTGCTGCTCGAGAACCTCCGATTCGACGCCGGCGAGACCGCCAACGATCCGGCCTTCGCCGTCGCGCTGAGCGCGCTGGGGGAGTGCTACGTGAACGAGGCCTTTGGCGTGTCGCATCGTGCCCACGCGTCGATCGTCGGACCGCCGCAGACGTTGCCCTGTGCGGCGGGTCGCTTGCTGGAACGCGAGGTCGAGGAGCTCGGTCGGCTGCTCGACAACCCGCGGTCACCGTTCGTGGCGATCCTCGGTGGCGCCAAGGTCAGCGACAAGCTCGGCGTGATCCGCGCACTGCTCCAGCGCTGCGACGCGATCATCGTCGGTGGCGCGATGGCGTTCACGTTCCTCGTGGCGCAGGGCGCTGAGGTCGGGGCATCGCTCGTCGAGCCCGACATGGTCGACGAGTGCCGCGAGCTCCTCGCGACCGGGCAGGTGCACATCCCAGTCGATGTCGTCGTCGCCGAGCGCATCGAAGCCGACGCGCCCACGCGCATCGTCGGCGCGAGGTCGATACCGGGCGGGTGGATGGGTCTCGACATCGGGCCCGGAAGCGCGGCGATCTTCGTCGACCTGCTCGGCGAGGCGCGGACCGTCCTCTGGAACGGGCCGATGGGCGTGTTCGAGGTGGAGCCATTCGCGGCGGGCACGAGGGCCGTGGCCGAGGCGGTGGCGGAGTGCCGGGGCTTCACCGTCGTTGGTGGCGGCGACAGCGCGGCCGCGGTCAGAGAGATGGGGCTTGCCGACCGCATCGATCACGTGAGCACGGGGGGCGGCGCATCGCTGGAGCTGATCGAGGCCGGCGATCTGCCTGGCCTCCAGGCGTTGCGCGAAGGTCGCGCCGCATGAGTCGAAAGGTCGAACCATGAGCGCTGATCGCAAGCCCATCATCGCCGCGAACTGGAAGATGCACCACGATCACCTGGTCGCCATCCAGGTCGTGCAGAAGCTGTCGTACGCGCTGGAGCCCTCCGACTACGACACCTGCGACATCGTCATCTGCCCTCCGTTCACCGGGATCCGCTCGATCCAGAACTTGCTCGAAGGAGACAAGATCCCGCTGCTCCTCGGCGCGCAGAGCTGTCACTGGGAAGACGAGGGCGCCTTCACCGGCGAGGTCGCGCCGCCGATGTTGGCGCGGATGAACGTCTCGTACGTGATCGCGGGTCACTCCGAGCGCCGCCAGCTCTTCGGCGAGACCGACGAGATTGTGAACAAGAAGGCGCGCGCGATCCTCAAGCACGGGATGAACCCGATCGTGTGCGTCGGCGAGACGCTCGAGGAGCGAGAGGCGGGTGCGACCGATGAGCGCGTGGCGACGCAGACCCGCGCCGCGTTTGCGAGCATCAAGAGCCCCGAGGCTGAGCGGTGCGTGGTTGCCTACGAGCCGATCTGGGCCATCGGCACCGGTCGCAACGCGACCCCCGACGATGCGAACACGACCATCGGCGTGATCCGCAATGTGCTGCGAGAGCTCTACCGCGAGGTCGCCGACGCCATGCGCATCCAGTACGGGGGGAGCGTGAAGCCGGGCAACATCGCCGACCTCATGGCGATGCCCGAGATCGACGGTGCACTCGTGGGCGGTGCGTCGCTCGATCCCGGCGACTTCTCCCAGATCATCCGGTTTCGGACCTAGCACTAGACTGCAGGGCCGTGCTCGACACCATCCTCATCGTGATCGACGTGCTCACGGCGATCGTGCTCGTGTTCTTGATCCTGCTGCACTCGGGCCGCGGCGGTGGCCTGTCCGACATGTTCGGCGGCGGTCAGCTGGGCGGCTCCATGGCCGGCTCCACCGTCGTGGAGCGGAACCTCGACCGCCTGACGATCATCACCGCGGTGATCTTCGCGTTCACCACGCTCATCCTCGCCCTGCGCCTTCAGCCTTAGCTCGAGAGGGCTCCAGGGCGTTCCTGGCACCGCTCGCTGTGCGAATGCCATGGCATCTCGCCGCGCGTGTGGTAACAACAGGCCCGACTTCCTACTGGGAGTAACAGGGGGTACACCGTGAGGGCACGCCAGATCACGCGCGTCGTCGCGGCTTGTGCAATCGCGACCGTCGTCGGGGCAATTTCGATCTTCCCGGCGAACGCCGCGGTACGCAGGCAAGGCGGCGGTGGTGGCGACATCGTCATCGGCGCGGAGCAAGAGGGCGACTGTGCGGACTGGATCAGCTCTTGCGCCGGTTCGAGCTGGCAGATCTGGATCATGGGCCAGCACACGATGCCGCGCACGTTCGACTTCGTCCCGAAGAGCAAGACCAGCATCGTCTACGAGCGCAACGTGCTCCTTGCCAGCGAGCCCACCGTCGAGGAAGAGGGCGGCAAGACCGTCATCACCTACGAGATCAACCCCGACGCGGTGTGGTCCGACGGTGAGCCGATCACCTCGCACGACTTCTTCTACACGTGGGACCAGATCGTCAACGGCGAGGACATCTACGACCCGACGGGCTACATCGACATCGAGTCGGTCGACGACTCCGACCCGGCGGTGGCTGTGGTGACGTTCTCCACGCCGTACTCCGGCTGGCGCTCGCTGTTCGGCGGTCAGTACGGCATCTACCCGAGCCACATCCTCGAGGGCCAGGACCGCAACGCGGCGACGGTCAACGGGTACGACTGGTCGGGCGGGCCGTACATCGCCGATTGGCAGAAGGGTGTCAGCGTCACGTTGACCCCGAACCCCAACTGGTACGGCGACCCGGTGAAGAACGACAGCGTCACGTTCCAGTTCCTGACGGACACGGCCGCGGAGTTCCAGGCGTTCACGTCGGGTCAGGTGGACGCGATCTACCCGCAGCCACAGCCGGACGTCATCGAGCAGATCGAGGCCGGCATCGAGGGTGCGAACTCGTACTTCACGCCCTACACACCCAACGCGGAAGCGCTCTGGATCAACAACGCGGCCTTCCCGTTCGACTCGGTCAAGGTGCGCCAGGCGTTCGCGTACTCGATCGACCGTGACGTCGTCGTGGAGCGGCTCTTCGGCGGTCTCGGGATCACCGAGGCGCTCAACACGATCAACCCGCCGATCACGGCCGAATTTGCTGACACCGAGGCGTTCTCGAAGTACACGCTGAACCTCAAGAAGGTGAAGCAGCTCATGACGAGCGACGGCTGGGAGAAGAACGCCGATGGCTTCTGGGAGAAGGACGGCGAGCAGGCCGACATCGTCATCCAGTCGACCGAGGGCAACGCCCGCCGTGCGCTGACCGAGGAGATCCTCCAGGAGCTGCTCGGCAACGCGGGGTTCAACCTGACCATCGAGAACCACTCGGCTGGCGACCTGTTCGGTCAGAACCTGCCGAACGGTGACTTCCAGGTCGGTCTGTACGCGCAGGTGGCGACACAGCTCGAGCCGGGCAACTGCTCGATCTTCTGCTCGTACAACATCCCGACCGAGGACAACGAGTTCAGCGGCCAGAACTGGACACGTACCGACCTGCCGCAGATCGATCCGCTGCTGGAGACGGTGGGGTCGAGCTCGGACTCCGACGAGGTCGCGGCGGCCAACAAGAAGGCCGACAAGATCTCGGCGAAGTTCTTGATCTCGCTCCCGCTCGACCCGCTACCGAACATCTCCCTGTGGAGCAAGGACATCAAGGGGATCAACAAGAAGGCACCTGACAGCGGCGTGTTCGCTCTGTTCTGGAACCTGGCGGAGTGGACCAAGTCGTAGGAAGCGCGTTCCGCAAGTCATCGTGTGAGCGGTCCCGGCCTCTCGAGGCCGGGACCGCCACGCGCGCGGGGGCACCGACGAGGGGCCGCTCCGGGTGCTGACGTACGTCGCTCGGCGGGTGCTCTATTCGATCCCCGTGCTGCTCGTCGCATCGTTCCTGCTCTTCGTGTTCGTCCGAGCGACCTTCGACCCGACCGTGAAGCTCCGGGCGAGTCGCGATCCCCAGGCCGTGCAGCGCGAGCGCGAGCGGCTCGGTCTCGACAAGCCGGTGCCCGAGCAGTTCGTCAAGTGGCTGGGCGACTTCGTCCAGGGCGACTTCGGCCACAGCGAGCGCACGCGCGAATCCGTCTCCACGATGATCGTCCGTGCGCTCGGGTACACCGTGCAGCTGATCTTCTGGGGCGTCGTCGTCTCCGCCATCATCGCGATCGCGATCGGCGTCTACTCGGCGTCCCGACAATATTCAAAGCTCGACTACACCTTCACCGGGCTCGCGTTCCTCGGGTTGGCCATGCCACCGTTCTGGTTCGGCCTCCTCGCGATGCAGCTGCTCTCGAGCGGCCCGAAGCAATGGTTCGGGCTCTCCGAGCCGATCTTCCCGACGATCGGACTGCACAGCCCGGGCGAGAGTGGGATCAACCTCGACTACCTGCGCCATCTCGTGCTGCCCGTCATGACGTTGACGGTCCAGATCATCGCCAGCTGGAGTCGCTACCAACGAGCGTCGATGCTCGACGTGATGTCCTCGGACTACATCCGCACGGCGCGGGCCAAGGGCGTTCCGCAACGAAGGGTCGTCTTCAAACACGGTCTGCGCAACGCGCTCATCCCGCTCGTCACCGTCATGTCGCTCGACATCGGGGCCGTGTTCGGCGGTCTCATCATCACCGAGAAGATCTTCTCGGTGCCGGGCATGGGGCGGCTGTTCTTCGATTCGTTGCTCTACGGCGACATCATCACGCTGGAAGCGTGGTTCGTGGTCTCGGCGCTGTTCATCATCCTGTTCAACCTGATCGCCGACGTGCTGTACGGCGTACTCGACCCGCGGGTGCGGCTCGCGTGAAGCGGCCACGATGACACCCCTGGAGCCGAGAGGCCCGGTGATTGCCGAGGGGTCGCCGCTCGGATCACTCGTGACGCTCCCCGGTGCCGGCGGCGAGGTCAGCGAGACCGTCACCGTCCACCGTTCGCAGTGGGAGCTCTTCCGTCGACGCTTCATGCGCCACCGGATGGCCTTGATCTCGATCGGCGTGCTCGTGCTGCTGTTCGTGCTGTGCTTCGGTGCCGACATCTTCGCTCCCTACGAGGCAACCCGTACCGGTGTCCCGCAGGATCTCCTGCTCGGCCCGGTCGGTCCGAGCGGCGCCCACTGGTTCGGCACCGACGAGCTCGGACGCGACGTGCTGTCACGGATCCTCTACGCCGGCCAGATCTCACTGAAGATCGGGCTGGCCGTCGCACTCCTGTCGACGCTCGTCGGGACGGTCGTCGGTGCGGTGGCCGGCTACATGGGGCGCGCGGTCGACCAAGGCCTCATGCGCCTGACCGATCTGTTCCTCATCGTCCCGCAGATCGCGATCCTCGCAATCGCGCTGCGGGTGTTCGGCTACAAGGACATCACGGTCATCCTCGTGTTGGCGGGTGTGTTCTGGATGTACGAGGCCCGCGTCGTCCGGGGTCAGATCCTGTCGCTCAAGGAAAAGGAGTTCATCGAAGCGGCGCGTGCTTCAGGTGCATCCAGCACGCGGATCGTGGTCAAGCATCTGCTCCCGAACGTGATCGGGCCGATCATGGTCAACGCGACGCTCTCGGTGGCGCTGGCGATCATCACTGAGTCCACGCTGTCGTTCCTCGGCTTCGGCGTACAGCCACCGAAGACGTCGTGGGGCAACATGCTGTCGAACGCGGCGGGGTACGTCGGGACACCGAGGGCGTATCTGCTCTACTTCCCCGGCCTGGCGATCTTGTTGACCGTGCTCGCGGTGAACTACCTCGGTGACGGTCTGCGCGACGCCTTCGATCCGCAGAGCAGCCACTGATGTCCGACGCGCCCCTGCTCGAGGTCGACGACCTTCGCGTCGAGTTCACGACTGACGACGGCATCGTGACGGCGGTCGACGGCATCAGCTTCACCGTCGAGGACCATGAGGTGCTGGGGGTGGTCGGAGAGTCGGGCTCGGGGAAGACCGTGACCGCGCTGGCGATCCTCGGATTGCTGCCGAAGAAGACGACGGTCACCGGCTCTGCCAAGTGGCGAGGTCGCGAGCTCATCGGGCTCGGCGACAAGGAGCTTCAGCCGCTCCGTGGCGAGGAGATCGCGATCGTGTTCCAGGACGCGCTCGCGTCATTCAACCCCGTGTTCACCATCGGGTCCCAGATCGGCGAAGCCATCGAGGTCCATCACGAGATCGCCAGCAAGGACCGCGACGAGCGTGTCGTCGAGCTCCTCGACCTCGTCGGCATCCCGAATCCGCGCCAACGGGCCGATCAGTACCCGCACGAGTTCTCCGGGGGCATGCGCCAGCGAGCGATGATCGCGATGGCACTGGCGAACGACCCGGCGCTGCTCATCGCCGACGAGCCGACGACCGCACTGGACGTCACGCTTCAGGCCCAGGTGCTCGAAGTGCTCGAGCGCATCCAGGCGCGCACGAGGTCCTCGATCATGCTCATCACTCACGACCTCGGCGTCGTGGCTGGCATCGCCGATCGGATCGCGGTCATGTACGCGGGTCGTCACATCGAGACCGGACCGGTCGACCAGATCTTCTACGAGCCGCGTCACCCCTACACCTTGGGATTGCTGGCGTCGTTGCCGCGTCTCGACCGCAAGACGCACGGCCAGAAGCTCTACCGGATCACGGGTCAACCCCCGTCGCTCATCGAGCGGCCACCCGGATGCACGTTCCATCCGCGGTGTGAGTTCGCGCGGCTTCCAGAGCCGTGTGCGACGGTGGTTCCGGCACTCGAGGAGGTCGACCCGTCACATCGCGCCGCGTGTCACTTCTCGGAAGGTCTGGTGGGACTCACGCCCGAGCGGCTGCGCGAGGGGCAGCGCGCGTGACGTCCATCACTTCCGAGAGCACCGTGAGCCCTCGTGTCGGCTCGCCAGTGCTCGAAGTCGACCGGTTGGTGAAGGACTACCCGATCCGCGCCGGGCTGCTGCGGCGCGAGGTCGGCCGCGTCAGCGCCGTCGCCGACATCTCGTTCTCGGTGCACAAGGGCAAGACGCTCTCGCTCGTGGGGGAGTCGGGCTGCGGCAAGACCACGACGGGCCGGTGCATCCTTCGCCTGATCGAGCCGACGAGCGGAGAGGTGCGCTTCGCGGGCACGGATGTGATGAAGGCCTCGGGCAAGGAGCTGCGTGCGCTCCGGCGGAGCATGCAGATCGTCTACCAGGACCCGTACGCGTCGCTGAACCCGCGCCTCACGGTCGGGAGCATCCTCGCCGACCCCTTGAAGGTGCACGGCCGCTGGCACGACGGAGGTTCCGAACGCATCTGCCGTCTGCTCGAACGCGTGGGGCTCGATCCGAAGCACGTCAACCGGTATCCGCACGAGTTCTCTGGTGGCCAGCGACAGCGGATCGGGATCGCACGCGCGCTCACGCTGGATCCAGATCTCATCGTGCTCGACGAACCGGTGAGCGCGCTCGACGTCTCGATTCGTGCCGGCGTGGTGAACTTGCTCGAGGAGCTCCAAGTGGAGCTCGACCTCGCCTACGTGTTCATCGCGCACGATCTCGGCGTCGTGCGGCACGTGTCTGACGAGGTGGCGGTGATGTACCTCGGCAAGATCGTCGAGATCGGTCCGAGCGACGCTGTGTACGACCACGCGTCGCATCCCTACACGCAAGCTCTGCTTTCGGCGGTTCCGGTACCCGATCCGAAGGTCGAGCGTGAGCGGCGACGCATCCTGCTCGAGGGCGATGTGCCCAGCCCGGTTGATCCCCCGAGCGGGTGCCGGTTCCGTACGCGCTGTTGGAAGGCGCAGCAGATCTGTGCCGAGGAAGAGCCGGCGTTGATCGACCGGGGACAGGGGCACCCGGTCGCGTGTCACTTCGCGGACGAGGCGCTCCCGGTCTCCTAGCCGCGCTCGGCCGCGGGCGGCCGCAGCCGCCGGATCTCCGGTCGGAGCGTCCGCAGCTCGCGCAGGATGCCGCGGATGGTCGCCCATGACCCAAGGGTCGAGGTGCCGACGACACGGGGGAAGTAGCGCAGCCCGATCTGCTCGACGCGCAGGCCCAGCCGCGTGGCCCGGGCGAGGATCTCCGCGTCGATGAACGAGCCTTCGCTCTTCAGCTCGAGCCGGTCGAGCGCGGCGCGAGTGAGGAGCTTGGCGGCAAAGTTGACGTCGTGGAACCGCACGCCGAGCGCGAACCCGACGAGACGGTTGTAGATCCCGGAGATGACGCTCCGGCGCAGCCCTTCGCCCCGGTTGAGCCGGTACGCGGCCACGATGTCAGCCCCGGACGCGTCGAGGACCTCGATCATCTTCCGGGCATCCTGGAGGTCGATCGGGAGATCGGCGTCGGTGTAGAGCACGATGTCACCCTGCGCGGACGCGAATCCCGTGCGGATGGAGCCACCGAGTCCGTGGTTGTGGTCGTGCGTGGCGGCCGTGATCCATCCGTCGCGGCGCGCCATCTCTTCGGCGAGCGTGCGGGTGCGGTCGGTGGACGCGTCGTCGACCAGCACGAGCTCGAAGGCGTTGATGGCCCCGGCGCGTACGAGCGCGCTGCCCGCGTCGCGCACCGCGGCGACAAGGGCAGGGAGTGCTTCCTCCTCGTTGAGCATCGGCACGACGATGCTCAACAACTCGTACGGGCGCGCGGGCATGACGCTCCTTGCTGGGGAGTTCAAGGTACCTGGACCGATACACTGCAACGCTCACACGTCGGAGTGGCGGAATTGGCAGACGCGCTAGCTTGAGGGGCTAGTGCCCGCAAGGGCGTGGGGGTTCAAGTCCCCCCTCCGACACGTTCGTTTGTACACGCGGACATGGGGCGCGATTCCGCCACTACGACCCGGTCTTCGGGCCGATAGGTGAGCGTGATCCCGAGGTCGGCGTAGACGGCAGCCTTCAGTGTCGGGTCCGCTTCGGCGAGCATCGCCCGAACGTTCCCGACCTGATCGAGCAGGGCGCGGATCTCGTGTGGGCTGCTCGGCATCGTGGCCTCCGTTTCCAGGAGCGCCTGTTCGGCGGCGAGGCGTTGGCCCTGCACCTCCTTGATCCAGGTGGCGACGACGGTCGGGTCGGCACCACCTTCGAGCGCGGCGCGGTAGCGGGCGAGCCTCGTGTCACAGTCCATGAGTGATCGTCTGGCCGCTTCCGCCCGGGCGTCCTCTGCGGCTCGGTCGTGGTCAGCGTTGGATAGCGTCTCGCACGTTGCCTCAACGTTCTCAGCATCGCGCTTGCTCCATGAGCATCTTGGTCGTCTGCCCCCGCTTCGCGCCCGACACGGGCGGGATCGAAACGCTCCTCGCCCAGGTGCTGCCCGAGCTCTCCACGCGTGGGCTCGAGATCGTCGTTGCCGCGGGCACCGGCCGTGAGGACCACGCGCCGGTCGAGGTGCTCGACGGCATCCCGGTCTACCGAATCCCCTTCGACTTGCCGATGCACTCGGCAAAGCCAGCAGGGATCCTCGAGGCCGCGCACCGGATTCGCATGATCGAAGCCGACCATGAGGTCAGGATCCGTCACGTTCATGGCTTTGGCGACATCGGGCTTTGGTACGCCTTGCGTGCACACCAGCGCCGCCCGTTGCCGCTGGTGGTCAGCGTGCACGGCACCTTCGAGTCGCTGGGTCGGCTCGCGCCCAGTGCCGAGAAGCTCTTGCGAGCCGCCGATGTGGTCACGGCAGTGTCGGGACCGGTCCGTTCGGCTGTGTACGAAGCGATACCTGACCTCGCTGCTGAGGTGCGGTTGATCCCCAATGGCTTGCGATTCGTCGACACTGCACCCACCACTCGGCCGGTGGCTGGTCAGCTCCTCGGTGTCGGACGCCTCCTCGAGCAGAAGGGCTTCGATATCGCGGTCGAGGCGCTCGCACGCCTCCGGGCAACACATCCGAGCTGCCAACTCATGATTGCAGGCGATGGCCAATGTGCCGACGCGATCCGTCGGCAAGCCAAGCGATCCGGCGTCGCGTCGCGCGTGCACCTGCTGGGGAACATCTCGCGCGAGGACATGCGGCGCGCGATGAATGACGCCAGCATCGTCCTCGTGCCGTCGCGCCACACCGAGGGCTTCTCGCTCGCCGCGCTCGAAGCCGCGCACGCCGCCCGTCCGGTGATCGCATCGGGCATCGGCGGGCTCGTCGAGACCGTCGAGAACGGTGTCACGGGTCTGCTCGTACCGCCTGACGACCCGGGCGCGTTGGCCCGGGCAATTGCACGCATGCTCGACGACCCTGTCGGTGCCGCGGCGATGGGACAAGTCGCGCATGAGCGCGCCAGGGAGCGTTTCGCGTTCGAGCGGTGCGTCGACGCGTATCACGGTCTCTACGTCGAGTTGGACTCTCCGGCGCTGTTGTCGACCGCCTCACGGGTGTAGTCGCGTGTCCGAGCGTGGATTCTCGATTCGGGTGCCGGCGATCACGCACGAGCGCTTGGACGACGAGGTGATCGCGATCAACCTCGAGACTGGCATCTACTACGCGCTTGTTGGCCCCGGTGCCGACGTGTGGTCGTGCTTCGATCCGGCCGGGAGCGTGGGCGGGGCTTGCGTCGTGCTCGCAGCGCGCTACAGAACTTCGGCCGACGAGATCCGCGCTGATGTCGAAGCATTCGCACGCCGGCTCGAGGTCGCCGGACTGTTGGCCGACGTCGAGGCACCTGATCCACCGGCCGGCGCGTTGCCGGTGGCGCCACCCCAGAGCGGCTGGGCCTCGCCTGAGCTGGAGGAGTACCGCGATATGGCCGACCTCGTGCTCCTCGACCCGATCCACCAAGTAGATGAGGCTGGGTGGCCGCACCTGCCCGAGTCAGCGGGCTGAGTCCATCGCACTCGACGGCACGGTTCTTCGCGTCGAACCGGGCGCTGTTCGGCGCGGCTGCGGAGGCTACCGGGATGACGAGTCTCCGGTACCGAATCGCCGAGCAGTCGGTGCTCGTGCGGGCCGTGGGCACCGACCTCGTTGAGCGGACCGACCCCGCGCTCTCCGCGCGACGCGACACCGAGCCCGATGAAGCCCCGGCACTCACGATCGACATGTGGGACAGCGCGGTGTCGGGCATCGGCATGCCCCGCGCGCCGTGGGTTCCACAAGAGCTCGCGCCGCTTGGTCTCGTGGGCTCGTATTGCGACAGCCGGTTCATGACCGCGGTCGACGTGCATACGGCGTCGCTGAGCATCTTCGATGCCGCCACGTCGCACGGCGTGTTCTGGCTCCACGACGCGCGGCGCATGGCGTACTGGCAATCCGCTTCGCCGCTGCGCCTGATCCTGTCGTGGTGGGGCAGCCGGCGCGGCATGCAGCTCACCCACGCAGGAGCGGTCGCGACATCCGACGGCGCAGTGCTGCTGGTCGGCGGCGCGGGCGCGGGGAAGTCGACGGCAGCGCTCGCCTGTCTCGCTGCGGGTCTCCACTACTTGGGCGACGACTACTGCCTCGTCGCGTTGGAACCGCAGCCCTGGGTATACGGCGTGTACGCCACAGCCAAACTCCGACCCGATTCGCCTTCGCTGCTCCCGGCCCTGCGCCCGTCGGTGCGCAACGCAGCGCGACTCGATCGCGAGAAGGCCATCATCGACTTGGCCGGCACGCACGAGGCCCAATTGGGTGTCGGCGCGCCCATCCGCGCGATCGCGGTGCCGTCGGTCACTGGGCGTGTCGGTGTGTCGGCGATCAGTCCGAGCGCCGTGCTGCGAGCCATGGCTCCGAGCACCATCTTCGGTCTCTTCGGCGCGACACCGGGATCGCTGCACCTGCTCGCCGACCTCGCACCACGCGTGCCCGGCTACAGGCTTGAAGTCGGCGAAGACCTCGACGCGGTTGTCGATGCCATCAGCTCGTTGGCGGCTTCGTGACTTCCGACAGCAGGGGTTCACCGACGATCTCAGCGATCATCCCGGTACGGGATGGTGCCGCGTTCATCGAGGACGCGATCGACAGCGTGCTGTCGCAAACCGTGCCACCCAGCGAGGTGATCGTCGTCGACGACGGCTCCCGCGACGGCACCGCCGACGTCGTCGCGCGGTTCGGCCCGTCAGTCCGCTTGGTGCGCCAGGAAGCACAGAACCAGTCCGTTGCCCTCAACCGCGGGATCGAGGAAGCTGCCGGCGCGCTGCTGTCGTTCTGTGACGCTGACGACATGTGGACCAAGGACAAGCTCGAGCGTCAGCTCGAGGTGCTCGATCGGGACCGCGAGCCGCTGCTCGTGAGCGGGCTCGTGCAGCAGTTCGTCGACCCCAGTGCGCGCGACGCGACCCGCAGCCTGCGGGTGAAATCCGCGCCGCAGCGCGGCCCGCTGACTGGAACGCTATTGGCGCGTCGGGAGGTCTTCGGGCGCGTCGGCTTGTTCAATTCCGACTTGTACACGGCGGCGGGTGTCGAATGGATCGCGCGCGCGCGCGCGCTCGAGATGCGCGTCGAGACCGTCGAGGTAGTCGTGCTTCTCCGACGGGTCCACGGCCAGAACATCACCGTCGTGCAGCACGAGCAGTGGGATCGCGATCTCCTGGCTGTCATGCGTGCCCATCGGCGTCGCAACGGCGGGTCGGCCCGCGGGGACTGAACACAGCCGTGCCGTTCCTCGAGCTCGAACCCCGCGACCGGCTCCTCGTTCGAGCGGCGGTTGATGCCGGGCCGTCTGCCGCGACGGCTTGGGACGAGTGGTTCCGCGACACTGATCTCGACGACGCGGCGTACCCCGAGGGTCGCTTGTTCCCGCAGGTGTTCGCCAACCTCAATGCGTCGGGTCTCGCCGGGTGCCTTCCGCCCCGGATGCGGGGCAAGTACCGCTGGCTGTGGGCATCCAACCAGATGCGAGCCGACGCAGTCGCGCCCGCGCTGCGCGCACTGGTCTCGGCGGGGGTCAAGACACTGCTGCTCAAGGGCGCCGCCCTGCTCGCTGCCAACCGGCGCGGCTGGGGAACGCGCGAGATGGGCGACATCGACGTGCTCGTACCCACGACACAGGCCGGTACCGCCGCGGCGGTACTCGTGGACGCTGGCTGGACCGGCGTGCAGGGCGTCACACCCCGATACCTCGCAGCACGCCTCGTTGCACGTCGTCACGGTTGGAACTTCGATGGCGATGGTCTTTCGGCAGACATCGACCTGCACTGGCACGTGTTCGAGGGCGTCCGCGGGCTCCATGCGAACGACGAGCTCTGGAGTGCCGCGCGGCCGGTCGCCTTCGCCGGTGTTGACACCGAGCGCCTCGACGATGCCGACCATCTCGTGCACACGCTTGAGCACGCGTCGCATGGTGAGGCGACGCAACGCCTCGACTGGCTCGTTGACGTCGACAGCCTGCTCCCGCACGTCGATCCCGAGCGGTTCGTGCGGGTGGCGACCAGCATGAGCCTGGTTGACGTCGCGACCGAGGGTCTCGAGATCGCGGCGTCGGTGCTCGCATCCGAGCGAGCCGAGTTGCTCGCCCAGCGCATGGCATCGACGCGCCGCGACGTACGGAGTCGTCTGCTCGCACACACGGCAGGCCCGAGCGCGAACGGTGCGCCCCGAATCAATGAGCTGGTGCGCACGGCGCTCGTGCAGGCCGGCGGCGGATCAGGACCGCTCGGACGCGCGGCCGCGGTGCGCCGTCGGCGCGTCGAGCCCAACCTCGTGGCTCGACCGGCGTTGAGCACGACGCTCGCGCTGCTCGGCCGCCCCCGTCGCGCCGAGGTCGCGGCCCTCCGGCTGTGGGGTCCGCTCACCCGCTCGGATCCGCGCACTCTCCCGACGGGCGAGTGGATCGCGATCACACCCGAGCTCCTCGACGCGATCGGCGGTCCGGGCTGGTCGTGGCCCGCTCCCGATGGCGGTGGCGTGTGGACCGACGGCTCCGAGGCGCGTCTCGCGCTCGATATCGGCCCAGTGACGGGGCGCGACCTGGTGCTCGGCTTCGAGCTGGGCACGAGTGCCCACCACAGTCCGAACCCGTCGGTCGAGCTGCGCGTGAACGGACGCGCACTCGAGACGTGGCAGCTGGGGCCCGAGCCCGAGCCGGGTCCCCGGCATGTCGCCGTGCCCGCGTGGCTCGCCGACTGGTGCCGACCCATGGAGATGGTGTTGCGGCCAGTGCGCGCATTCGAACCGTGGCAACGGCGTGGCGCTCCAGGCGACCAGCGCTGGTTCGTGCAGCTGCGCGCGCTGCGCGTCGACGTTCAGTGAGTGTGAGCAGCCCAGCCGCCGTCACCGACGGCGCTCACACCCCACCGCCGCGCGCCACGCGGTTCCGCTGGGATGTCGAGGGCCTTCGAGGGCTGGCCGTGATGCTTGTGGTGCTGTACCACGCGGGTGTTCCCGGCATCAGCGGCGGCTACGTGGGTGTCGATGTGTTCTTCGTCATCTCCGGCTTCCTGATCACCGGCATGCTGCTCGATGAGCTCGGAGCTACGGGCCGTGTGTCCTTCGCGCGGTTCTATGCGCGGCGCGCGCGGCGCCTGTTGCCGTCGTCCGCGCTCGTGATCGTGACGGTGGTGATCGCGTCCTCTGTGATCCTCTTGCCGCTGCTTGTCCGCGGGGTGGCCGACGATGGCATCGCGTCGTCACTGTTCGTAGTCAACGTCCGCTTCCCCCTCCAGGACACGGGTTACTTCGCCGCGCACCACGGCCCGTCCCCCTTGTTGCACTTCTGGTCGTTGTCGCTCGAGGAGCAGTTCTACGCGGTGTGGCCGGCGCTGCTGGTGCTCGTTGGACGGCGCGCGACGCGTCAGCCTCGGGACGTCAGGCGCCGCGTCGTCGCCGCACTCGCGGTCATCTTCGTGGTGTCGCTCGGCGCCTCGATCGTGGTGACGGCGCAGTCGCAGCCTTGGGCCTTCTTCTCACTCCCGACGCGTGCGTGGGAGTTCGCGGTCGGCGGCGCATTGGCTGCGTGGGGAATGCCGCGTCTCTTGAGTCTCCCGATCAGGGCCGTCGTCACGTTCGGCGGGCTTGGACTCGTCATCGCATCCGCCGCGGTCTTCGATGCGACCACCCGTTTTCCCGGTTGGGCGCCGCTGCTTCCGGTGGTTGGCACTGCTGCGGTGATTCTGGGCGGCACTGGCGCACCCTCACCAGCCGCACCCTTGCTCGGGGCGGGCGTGATGCCGTGGCTCGGCCGGCGCTCGTACGTGATCTACCTCTGGCACTGGCCCTTGCTTGTGCTCGTACCGGTCGTGATCGGCCGCGCGTTGTCCCTCGATGAGCGGTTGCTCGTGTGCGTCGTCGCGCTCGGTCTCGCGACGCTCACCCATGTGCTCGTCGAGCGTCCGGTGCATTCGAGCAGCTGGTTTGTGCAGCGCCCGCGTCGCGGGATCCTCGCCGGCGCGGCGATCACCGGGGGTGCGCTCGCAGTATCGATGGTCGTGCTCGTCGCCGCGCCGTCACTCGAGGGGACAGGTGCCGCGGCAGCAGCGGTGCGGCCAGCCTCGGTGGCCGAGGTGCAGCAAGCGCTGGTGGCGGCTATCAGCACACGTCATGTGCCTCGAAATCTGGAACCGTCGCTCGATGATGTGAGCACGGATGTGGCGGACTACGTGACGGACGGCTGCCATGTCCTTGCCGATGACGTCGAGCTCCCGCCACGCCGGTGCGTGTACGGAGATCGGCAGTCGAACCACATCGTGGTGCTGCTGGGCGACTCGCACATGGGTCAGTGGTTCACCGCATTCGAGACGATCGCGCGGCGCAAGGGCTGGGCGTTGTTCCCGATGACGAAGTCGAACTGTTCCGCCCCCGACGTTGTGGTGATCGACAACGATGGTCGCCGCTATGTGGAGTGCGAGGAGTTCCGGACGCGGGCGCTGGCGCGCATCCGCGAGCTGCGACCTGAGCTCGTGGTGATGTCCAGCTCGGCCGCGTACGGGGCGGCTGCTGAAGCCGAGTCGTGGGGGCCGGGCTACGTCGCGACCATCGAGCAGCTACGCGGGAAGGCGAAGTCGATCGTGATCATGGGTGACACGCCGTATCCGGCCGACGACGTGCCGCTCTGCGTGTCGGCCCACCTCGATGGCGTGCAAGCGTGCGCAAAGGACCGTGCCGATGAGGTCAACCCTGAACATCGAGCTGTGGAGGTGCGAGCAGCCCGCGACACTGGCGTCGAGTTCGTGGACCCCACGCCATGGGTGTGCGGAGTCCGATGCCCGGCCGTGATGGGGCGGATCCTCGTGTGGCGCGACAGCAACCACCTCACGACGGTCTACGTCCGGTGGCTGACCGAAGTCGTTGCCCACGCGGTCGATAGCGCGACGTGATGCGGCGCACCATTGCCTCTGTGGCGGTGATCGGCGCGCTCACCAGCGCTGCCGGCCCGGTGCGCGCCGGTCCGAACCCGTCACCGGTGGTGCCGCCGCTGTAGCTCACGCCGATCCAGGACTTCGCGATGAGCGCGATCGCATCGAGGCCCGGGTGAGCACGCGATCCCAGAGCATCTCGGACATTGGGACGGTGAGCGACGCAGGGCTGGCCTGCCCGAACTGCGGCGGAACGCAGTTCAAGGTCAAGAGATCCGGCAAGGCCAAGTGGGGAACTGCCGCCGGGGTTGTGGCGGTCGGCCCGCTCGCGCTCCTCGGCTTGGCCAAGGCAAGTCAGGTCAAGTGCGTGACTTGCGGAACGATCTACAAGCGCGGCTGACTCACGCGGGACGGCCCGAAACGGCGCTGATGGTGCAGAAAGACTGTCCCTGAGGGAGCGTCCCTACGATTTCAGTCACGCTGCGATTCTCCGCTCTGCCAACGACTTGGCCCGTGGAGGACGAACCCCCAAGGTGCCCTATTGGTCGTTGCGAGGCAGGCGCAGTCTCGTGCGAAGAACCAGTGGTGTACGTAGGGGCGTGATCGCCCCTCCGACACTGGCGCTGACCTGCACATTGGAGCGCCGCACCGACACGAAAGCCACATACGCGGCCGTCGCCGATCTAACGAACCTCTAACGAGCGTCCCGCAAGAGCCGTGAATCCCCACGCGATCCCTCGTCCCGATCCCGACGGGAGGGATCGTCCCTGAGTTGGTCGCAGTCGTCCCTCAGATCCCTCACATCCCTCGCGCGCCAGGACGCAACCACCTCTGAGATCCGCTTCTCTAAGCGGGTGATGGGAAGCGATTCCTGAGGCCCTTCTCGTTCACCCTCCAGAACTGCTGCTCAGAAACACCCAGGTGAGGGCGTTCTTCGAGGCGGTTTCGATGAGGTTCTTTGATGCGCACTCTCGACCGCTGCGAAGGACGTGCCTGATTGCCCCGTCGTGAAGGCCCGATGTCTTTCGATGCCCTCCGGGTGGGCGTCGTCGGGGCAGTCGGGTGAGTCGGCTCGGACGGTCGCGGGCATCGGTCGCCTCCTACGTCGAGGTCAGACGAGCGTCAGACCTCCCGACAGGACGGTCACCAAGCAGCCAAACGGATACTCACCGAGGCCTTGGCGCGACACAATCACCGCGACATAGTCAGATCGTTCCTCGACTTCCCAGCCGATCTCAGACATCCGCTTCAAATGCGAGTCGAGGATCGAGCGTCGGTGCGCTGCTGCTTGCTCTGCTGAGAGGACTTTGAGCAGCAATCTGCGCGCCGCATCATTGATCGGCGTAATGCTGCCGCTGTAGTCAGCGAATCGAAAGAGGGCTACGTCTGCTGCCGCTGCATACTCAGTGGCTCCGGCCGTGTAGCCGGTGAGTGAAAAGAAGACGGCAGCGCGACCGTCGTGTGCAGCGCCCCGAAGATTCTGAATGTCTGGTCTCCCGGTGGGCACCATGTGCGCCTTGACCTGCGCGACGACTTCGGTTCCCGACACGTCAATCCCGTGGTCTGGAATACTGCGCCTCCCGTCAGTGCTGAGAGGTCTCATGAACGACATCAACGAGTTCAACCAGAAGATCATCGACGAGTTCCGGGCCAACGAAGGCAAGGTCGGCGGGATGTTCGAGGGCGCCCCGCTCTTGCTGCTCCATACGACGGGCGCCAAGTCCGGCAAGGAGCGAATCGCGCCACTCGCCTACGGGCGCGACGGCGATCACGTGGTGGTGTTCGGCAGCAAAGCGGGTGCACCCATGCATCCAGACTGGTTCCACAACCTGGTCGCGAACCCCCGAGTGACGGTCGAGATCGGCACCGAGCAGTACGCCGCCGACGCACGTGTGACCGAGGGCGAAGAGCGAGAGCGCATCTGGGAGAAGCAGAAGCGCGACATCCCGAACTTCAACGAGTACGAGAAGCTGACCGAGCGCCAGATCCCGGTCATCGTGCTGGAGCGCGTCTAGATCTTCCTCACCTGTTCGTCGGGCCGCTCGCGCGCGTCGAGGCGCTGGAGGATGCCGCGGTCGACGGCCATCCAGATCGTCTTCGAGAACGGGAACAAGACGATCGGCGTGATCACACCGAGCGGGATGAACGCCGCCAGCAGCTCCGCGACCGGGACGTCGGGCAGCGTGAGCGCGATCGCGACGATGAACGCCACTGCAAGCACTCCTGTGGTCGCGGCCATGTTGATGGCCATGGCGCCGATCCAGTAGCCCGCCTCGCGCTCGAAGACGAGTGAGCATCGTGGGCACTCCCGCTCGATGTGGAACCAGCACCGGAAGAGGTGACCGCTCCCACACCGTGGGCATCGAAGCGTGAATCCCCAGCACAGGATGCGACCGCGCGACGCAGGCGCGGGTGTGCTCATCAGCGCACGGTACGCCGGGAGCCGGTGATCAGCGTCACGCCGCCAGCGGCGGCCAGTCCTGCACACCCGTGATGGTGGTGGGTGTGGCGTAGCCCTGCGCGCAAAGGGCAGCGTCGCGGTCCGGGCGCCAGTTCTCACCGGTGGTGCGCATCTCGATCTGGAAGTGTTGGCCGCTGCCGTTTGCGAGAGCGGCGCGCACCGCGCCCATGGTTCACAGCGGCGATGGAGATCGGTCCCACCTGGTGGTGCCACCCGTCCAGCAGCCGGCTCCAGTCACGCGATCGAGAGAACCAAAGCTGTCCTTGGCGGTGCGTACCCTGCACCGATGCCCGCTACGCCCGTCGATGCGCTCACCGTGCTCGAGCGGTCGGTCGCGGCGCTCGGTGGTGATGACCGCCCCGGCCAGCAAGCCCTGACCGAGGCGATTGCGACTGCAATCGAGTCGGGCCACCACCTCGTCGCCGAAGCGCCAACCGGGTCGGGCAAGAGCCTCGCCTACCTGGCCGCAGCGCTGGCCGCCGGTCGCCGGGCCGTGGTCGCGACGGCGACGCTCGCGCTCCAGGACCAGCTGTGGCACAAGGACCTCCCACACCTCGAAGCGCACGCGGGCGTCGACTTCCACCGCGCGCTGTTGAAAGGGCGCAGCAACTACCTGTGTCTGGCCCGGCTGGAAGCGGCACGAGGTGACGATGCGCTCTTCGACGAGCGGCCCGCAGCGAGCTTCACCGCCGACCTCCCGCGCCTCCAGAAGTTCGCCAATGATTCGGAGACCGGCGATGTCGCCGACCTTCCGAGCGGCATCGATCCAGCGTCGTGGCGGCTGGTCACGTGTGGCCCTCACGAGTGCCCCGGCGCGACCCGGTGTGATTCGGGTGACAGCTGCTTTGCCGAGCTGGCGCGGATGGAAGCCGACGGGGTCGAGGTGCTCGTCGTGAACCACGCGCTCTATTGCGCGCATCTCGCCACCGAGGGTCGGCTGCTCCCCGAGCACGACCTGGTGATCTTCGACGAGGCTCATGCGCTCGACCGGACTGCCACCAACGCTCTCGGGACCGACCTGTCCGCCGGGGGGCTGCACCACCTGGCCGCGCGTCTCGGGCGAGTGAATGCCACCGAGACGGCGGTGAACGCGCTGCACGCGTCTGCGGAGCGTCTCGATCTCGCGCTCGATGAGCTCGAAGGCCGCGTCGACCCGTCGCAAGGTCGGATCGCCGAGCTCCTCGTTGCGCTGGGCGAGCAGCTCGCGGTCGCGAGTCGCAGCGTCGACAAAGACAAGGGCGCGTTAGGCGCACACGCGGTGCGGCTCGCGGGGTCGCAACTGGAGGCAGTGCGGAGGCTTCAGTCGCCAGCCGACACCGACGTCGTCTGGGTCGAGGGCATCGAGCGGCGCTCGCTGCGATTGGCTCCGGTGCGCGTCGGGCCGCGCCTCGCGCCGGTGCTGTTCTCACAAGTCCCGACGGTGCTGCTGTCGGCGACGCTCGGACCAGGCGCGCGCTTCGAGCCGCTCACGCGCGCGCTGGGCCTCGACCCCGATGCCGATCTCGAGCCAGAAGAGGTGGTCGAAGCCGACGGCGAACGACGAACGAGACCGAGCCTCGGCTACGAAGCGCTGCGCATCGACTCACCGTTCGATCATCGAGAGCAGGCGATGCTCTACGTGCCGCGCGACCTGCCCGATGTGCGCAGCGCCGACTGGGAGCAGCTCGCGCGCGACGAGCTGTGCGAGCTCGTCGGGGCGGCGGGAGGGCGAACGCTCGTGCTCTGCACGTCCTGGCGGGTGGTGCACTCCTTCTCGGAGGTGCTGCGCGAGCGCACCGAGCACAAGGTGCTCGTGCAGGGCGAAGACCCGGCCGCGCAGCTCATCGAGCAGTTCTCAGCCGACGAGACATCGTGTCTGGTGGCGACCCGGGCGTTCTGGATGGGGCTCGACGTTCCTGGGCCGTCGTGCGTGCTGGTCGTGATCGATCGGCTCCCGTTCGCGCGTCCCGACGAGCCGCTCGAGCAGGCCCGCCGTGAGGACGTCGAGCGTGCGGGCGGCAACGGCTTTCGCGATGTCGATCTGCCCGGCGCGGCACTCGTCTTGTCGCAGGGTGCCGGGCGGTTGGTGCGGAGTGTCAACGACTGTGGCGTCGTGGCGGTGCTCGATCGCCGCTTGGCGACGGCCGGCTACCGGAAGGTGCTGCTCGACGCGCTTCCGCCGATGCGTCGAGTCGTGGACCGTGACGTGGTGTGCGACTTCCTGGCCAAGAGCGCCCGCCCGGTAGCCTGAGCGCCCGTCCGGGGAGGAAGTGGATGCCCATCCAGGGGTTCCGAGCACGCGCCGTCGACGTGGCGAACCGCATCGGAGAGAAGCTCATCCGCCTGGTCGATGGCTACTTCGGTCGCCGTTCCTTGGTCGGCGACCACACCTTCTTCAACCAGGTCGACTTCCCGTGGATCGCGGAGGTCGAGGCCGACATGCCCGCCATCCGCAAGGAGCTCGACGACGTGCTTCGCTACCACGACGATCTCCCGAACTTCCAGGACATCTCGACCGACCAGTACTCGATCACCGACGACGACAACTGGAAGACCTTCTTCTTCTACGCGTACGGCTACAAGGCCGGCGACAACGCCGACCGCTGCCCGGCTACCGCAGGTGCCCTCGCCAAGATCCCCGGCATGACCTCAGCGATGTTCTCGATCCTCTCGCCGGGCAAGCACATCCCACCCCACGGCGGGCCGTACAAGGGTGTGCTCCGCTACCACCTCGGCCTGATGGTCCCAGGCGCACCGGGCAGCTGTCGCATCCGGGTCGGCAACGACATCCGCCCGTGGGTCGAGGGCAAGAGCCTCGTGTTCGACGACACCTGGGAGCACGAAGCCTGGAACGACAGCGACAGCACGCGCGTCGTGCTGTTCGTGGACTTCAAGCGCCCATTGCGCGGCGTCGCGCGCATCTTCAACGAGGTTGTGCTGAAGCTCATCGGTTTCTCCCCATTCATCCAGGACGCACGAGCGCGTCACAACAACTGGGAGAAGAAGTGGGAGAGCGTCCGCAACCGGGACCGCGCCGCGTAATCGCGCATCGCCACGCGGATGTAGTCGCGCGACGGGGACAGCCGACCTATCTCTGGATGTCTAGCTGCCACGGTTGAACACACTTAGAGCTGGTCGTGGTCTCCCATGACCTTGCTGATGGTGTCGGCAGCTTCTTCGAGGATGTGCGTGTCGTGGTCGACCATGAGGCTGAGTCGGATCAGCCCCATCTCCTTGGTGACCGCGGGAGGGATCACCGGGTTCACGAACACTCCGTGGTCAAGGAGGTCGAGTGCGAGCAGCACAGTGTCGACCTCGCTGAACTTGCGGAGCGGGATCGTGACGATCGCGCTCTCGGCGGGGTTGGTCGGCACGCCGCGCGTCGCGAGCAAGCCGAGGAGCTCCTTCACCTGACCGCGTAGGCGCGCGGGTCGGTCGGGTTCGGCGCGCAGGATTCGTAGCGCCGCGAGCGCGGCCGCCACCGAGCCCGGGGTGTTGGACGCGGTGAAGATCAACGTGTCCGATGTGAGCTGCAGCAGCTCAACCGCGGCCTCTGATCCGATCACCGCGCCACCGCACGAGCCAAGCGTCTTCGAGAACGTGATCGTCACCACGCCGACGTCGTCGAGCACGTCGTAGTGCTCCGCCGCGCCGCGACCGAGCTCGCCGAGCACGCCGAGGCCGTGCGCTTCATCGTCGAGGATGAACGTGTTCGGGAACTTGCGGCAGACCTCGACCATCTCCGCGAGGGGAGCGGTGTCGCCACCCATCGAATAGACGCCGTCGATGATCACGCCCTTGCCGGCTTCCGGCGGCAGAGCGGCGAGCACCTTCTCGAGGTGGCCAAGGTCGTTGTGACGGAACCGCTTCATCGTCGCGCCGGCGAGCTTCACGCCGGTGAGGAGCGAGTTGTGGATCTCCTTGTCGGCGACGGCGAAGTCGCGTCGACCGAGATAGCCAACGATCGCGCTCATGTTGGCGACGTAGCCGGTGGCGAAGACGAGCGCGGCTTCGCGCCCGTAGAAGTCGGCGAGCTCCGTCTCGAGCTCCTTGTGCAGCGTGAGCGTGCCGTTGAGCAACCGGCTCCCGGTGACGCCGCTTCCGAAGTGCTTCGTGGCCTGGACCGTCGCCTCGATCACCTTCGGGTGGTACGAGAGGCTGAGGTAGTTGTTCGAGCCGAAGTTGATCGCCTCGCGGCCTTCGATCGTGATCCGGGGCGTCGACGCCGACTCGACTGGCTTGTAGTACGGCCAGTAACCCGACGCGCGGGCGAGGCGGTAGGGCTCGATGCGCGGGAACGCGTCCAGCCGCTCCGAGAAGTACGTCAAGGCGACGATTCTACGACCGCAGCCGACGCGATCGGGGTGTCCTCGCTTTCGGGCGTGACTTCAGTCACGGCGCCGGCGGCACGTGGCGCCGCTACAAGCCCGTGGGCGACCGGGTCTTCGAGGATCTGCTTGACGCGCCGGCACGTGAACCAGGCGACGAGGCCGTCCTCGGCGCGTTCGTCGTAGGCGTACTTGATCGTCATCGTGCGCCGCCGGTCGGGCCCGCTCGTGGGGCTGCCGGGCTCGGCCACCGGTCGTCCGATCGACACGAAGATCGTGGCCGTGCCGTACTCGTAGAGGTGGTGGTACACGGCGGGCATGCCGAAGCTCGCCATGTTCGCGAAGAAGGCGGAGGCGAACATCGGATCTCGTTCGATGTAGCTGCGGGGGAGCATCCCCATCCGGTCGGCGACCCGCACGCCGGCCATGAGGAGGCGCCGGATGAAGCCGGGGAACTTCATCAGGAGGCGCACCTCCTTGTCGATGGTGCTGTCCTCGACTTCGAGGGTCTGGGCCTGCTCGGCCTGCATCCCCTCGACCATGGCGCCGAAGTCCGCGTCGGTGTCGAACCGCCGCTTCACCACCACGAAGGGCGCACCTTGCTCGAGCTTCCGCTTGACTGCGTAGGAGAACCAGATGCCTTTGCGGTCGTAGACCCGGCCGCCGGCGACGAATCGGTGCGCCGTGGGGTTGCGTTCCAGGGCGTCGCGCAGGCCCCACACCGCGACATGGAAGATGTCGACGCGCAGCATTGGGTTGGCCTGGTTCCACGCGCTGATGAACTCGTCGGCCTTGGCGATCGAGATCTCCTGCGCGAAGTACACGGTGGACTCGTTGCGACCGCGCATGAGGTACGGCATGACCTGGCGCGTCGGGGGAAGGTTGCGCACCAGCGTGCCGTCGGACCTGCGCCACCACAAGGCGACGAGGTTACCAGTCGCTAGGAAGTCGCTCCCGCTGCATCAATCGGCGGTTCAGGACGTCGTGGTGGTCGCAATCCAGTCTGCAAGCGACGCGACGCGGGCGTACACACCGGGACTCCAGGGCAGGTCGCATCCGTCACCCCAGCTGACGACGCCGATCTGCACGTAGCCGAAGCGAGAGCCGACGAGCAGCGGTCCACCACTGTCGCCCGAGCACGCGTCCGCGCCGCCCTTGCGAATTCCGCCGGCGCACAGCTCGGGCGGCGCGCCCTTCGTGACGCGCTTGACCCCCATGATCGCCTCGCATCGATGTTGCGGAAGGATGGGCACGGTCGCCATCAAGAGGTCGTCGGCCGGTCGACCGTCGGCGTGATGGTCCTTGGGGTTGACGTCGACGGTGTTCCCCCAACCGATGACCACGGCCATGCGTCCACCGGTCACGAGATCGCGGTCGTCGGCGTCGGCGAGCAGCACCGCTTCGTACGTGGACGCTTCGGTCAGCTCTACCAAGGCCACATCGTGCTTGCCGGGTGCGAGCTCGATCGATGCCACAGGAATCCGCTCGCCGCCACGTCGTGAGAGCCGCGCGCGGCCGGTGAGGGCATCGACTCGCTCGGGTCGCATCGGAGTGCCATCGCGACGCGCGACGCAGTGCGCGGCGGTGAGCACCCAACGCAGTGCGATGAGCGAGCCCCCACAGAACTGGCTGTCGGCCGCGGACCAACCCGGCTCGACGAGCGCGACCATGAAGGGGAAGTCGTCGGCTGCTGCGGGTGTGCCACCCGTGATGCCGTGCGCGGGTGTGTACCAGCCGACGAGTGCGCTGACCAGCGCGACAACGAATCCGAGCCGACCGACGCTCAGACTGCGCTCCAGCCCTCGGGGAGCAGGAAGGTCCCGTCGGCACTCGCGTAGAAGACCTGCCAGTGGTAGTAGCCGTCGTACGCGCCCGGGTCAGCGATCATCACACCGGCGTACAGCTTGATCGCGGCGACGTAGCGCTCGTCGTTGTTGTAGCGGAACAACGCATTGTCGATGTCGTTGGCCGCGTTGTTGGAGTCGAGGTAGTTGGCCGCGGCGAGGATCGCGTCGTGGTTGCTGTTGATGTCGCCGGTGCCGAACGCCGCCCAGGTCTCAGGGATGAACTGCATCGGGCCCTGAGCGCCCGCAGAGCTGAGGCCGCGGATGCGTCCCATGCGCGTCTCGGCGAAGTGGATGGCGGCGAGGTACTGCCACGGGACGCCGTAGGTCTGCTCCGCTTCCGTGTAATAGGAGAGGAGTGTCGCTGCGGGCTCGGGCGTGAGGATCACCCATTGGGGAAAGCCGACCGGTGCCGGGGCGTCACCGGTGAGCGTGCTGAGCGCGGCGCCGGCATCGACGTTCGCTTGGACGTGTGGCTGGAGCGTCGGGTCGACTTCTGCGAGCACGTCATCGACCCACGCGGGGTGCGCAGAGAGCGCGCGGTAGGCCAGCTGCTGTGCGCGGCCGAGCTTCATGAGCAAGGCGGGATCACGGTTCGAGCCACGCAGCTTGCGCTCGATCTTCGCGAGAGCACGAGCGGTCGCGGCCGCGGTCTTTGGGCCCTTGAGCTGATCAGTGGGGATCGGGGTGCCGGGCGCGGCGGTCGTCGTCGCGGCAGCGGGCGCGACCGTCGTCGTCGGGGTCTCGGGCGCGGCGGTCACGGGGGCTGCGGTGGCGCTCGTAACTGTGGTGCTCGTCGTCGTGATGTCGGTCTCGGGCTGCACCAGCTGCCCACCACCGCCACCCTCGCAGGCCGTGCCGACGATGATGAGCAGCCCCACGACACCGGTCACGACCTTGCTGGGCACGTCGAGAGAATGCCAGGCGCGCTGACGCAGCGTCGGCTCGCGGGACGGACCATGGGGTGTTGGGAACTCGTAGGGTCCGGGCGAGTGTTCGCTGACCTGTTGGCCACGCCGGGCGTCGAGGAGCGCGGCGCCGTGCGCACCGCTGTCGGCTTCCTGGCCTTGCACGGTGGCCTCGAGGAGGCCACCGCCGAGATCGCCGAGGAGGCAGCCGAGCGCAGCGGCGCATCCTGGTACGCGGTCGTCCAGCCGCCCGATCTGGCGTGGCACGTCCCCTCGCACCAGTTCGAGCCGACGGTCTCCCCACGGCTCGAGGAGGTGCTCGCCGCGTGTGACGTGGTCGTCTCGCTGCACGGGTTTGGTCGCGACGGGTGGTGGACGTCCCTTCTCCTGGGTGGCAGCGATCGCCCGCTCGCGCGCCGGCTCGCGAGTGCGCTGCGCGCCGGGCTCCCTATGTACGACGTGGTCGACGACGTCGACGCGATCCCGACGGAACTGCGGGGGTTGGACGCGCGCAACCCGGTCAACCGCTCGTGTGGCGGGGGAGTGCAGATCGAACTCCCACCGCGGGTCCGTGGGATGGGGCCACACTGGGCCGACTTCGACGGACCCGGTCTGACGCCGCACACCGAGGCGCTCGTCGCCGCGCTTGCGCAGTTCGCGCTGGACTCGGGACCGGCTTAGAGCTGCACCACCTCGAACTCCACGGCGTGCTCGACGCCGAACCGCTCGCCTGCGGCCTCCGCGGCGCCACAGAGCTGCGCATCGGGATCGGTGTCCCCGTCGCCGAGGCCAGCGAGGTACGCGCGGTGCTCAGCGAGCGATGCGATGCCGCGGTCGAGGAATCCGGTGACGTCCACCGCATGCATCGGTTCGGGGGACGCGTTGAGCGCCACCCGGTGCACGCCTGACCATGGCTCCAGCCCGTCGTCGAGCAGCTCGGTGAAGACCCATCGGTTGCCCGCGTCGCGCGCCGCATCGAGGATCGCCTGCCCGACGTTGCGGTGATCAGCCATGTTGAGCCATCCGCCGGGCCAGGTGTCGCGATGGTTCACCGACACCACGACCTCAGGACGGTGACGTCGGAAGGCCGCCGCGAGATCGCGCCGGAGCGGGAGTCCGTACTCGATCACGCCGTCGCGGTGACCGTCGAGGAACTCCACTGTGTCCACACCGACACGTGCAGCGCTCGTTCGTTCTTCTTCGGCGCGGACCTTGGCCGTCTCCACGGGATCCATGCCGTCGATGCCGGCCTCGCCCCGGGTGGCCAGGAGGTAGGCGATCTCGCGTCCCTCGCTCGTCCACCGCGCGATCGCGCTGGCTGCTCCGTACTCGAGGTCGTCAGGATGCGCGACTACCGCGAGCGCGCGGGTCCAGTCCTCTGGGAATGGCGCGAGACGCGCCGATGTCACAGGGACTTGGGGGAGCCGAAGATCTCGCGCACGCGGCCCTCGAAGTGCTCGAGCGGCAGCGTGTCGTAGTCGGGGTCGAACGCGATCTGGTCCCACTCGTCGGCGAACTGGGCGGCGAGGTCGAACCAAAACTCCTCTTGGTACTGCTCGCGAGCGTTCGGATCGCCGCCGAAGTGGTGGTAGTAGTGGCGGCCCTGGAAGTCCTGATGTGCGCGGATCACTTGGTACACGTCATCGCGCACGTACGACTTCAAGATCTCGGCCGCGATCTTCGGGTGGTTCGGCACGCTGACGGCCTTGCCGATGTCGTGGCACAGCGATGCAACCACCATCTCGTCATCGGCGCCGGCCCGCTCCGCGAGCGTCGCGGTCTGGAGGCTGTGCGTGAGCTGGTCGACCGCGAATCCGTCGGTGATGTCAGCGAGGGACCGCAGCATCGCCAGCACGCCTTCGGCGACGCGGCCCTGGTGGTCCATCGTCTCCTTGCCGATGACGGCCCATTCCTCGGCCGTCGACTCGTCCATGCGCGTGAAGGTCGTGGTGGTCGTCATGACGCCATTCTCCCACTTTTCTTGGCGGGGGAGGCAGGCCTCCCCCGCCTGCCCCCTCCGGCTGCTCATGCTGTCGCCTATCGGTTGAGGGCCGGCCAAGCCGGCCCTCGGCGAACCAAGTGATCCAGCTACAGGAAGTACCGTCGGTGTGTGGATGTGCAGGCGCTGGCGGGAGTCGTACTTCAGGATTCAAAGGGGAAACGCCGGCGCCTCGGCGACTTCTGGGCGGAGCGGCCGGTCGTCCTCGTGTTCCTTCGCCACTTCGGGTGACTGCTCTGCCGTGAGCACGCCGCGCAGTTGCGCGAGCGCTACGACGAGATCCAGAGCCTCGGCGGCGAAGTCGTCGCCATCGGGACCGGGAACCAGCAGCACGCGGCCGCGTTCGTGGCTGAGGAGCACGTGCCGTTCCCGGTTGTGGTCGACGACCACAGTGAGGCTGCCCGCGCCGCGGGTGTGAGCAAGGTGAACTTCTTCAAGCTCGTCCTCGATCGCAGGAGTCGACCGGGAACGCGACGCGCCCGCGAGGCGGGGCACCGGATCCACAAGCCGGGTGCTCGGGTCACACAGCTCGGCGCGACGTTCGTCGTTGGCCCAGGCGACCGCGTGCGCTACGAGCATCTCGACGCGCACTCCGCCGATCACGCTCCCCTCGAAGGGGTGATCAGCGCAGTGAAGGGCTGACGCGGGTTCAGCCGACGCCGGCGGCGCGCTCCAACTGGCGGACGCGCTTCGGGAGGATGCGATGCGTGCGTAAGAACCAGCGTGAGGCGCGCGTGTGTGGGTACTCGAGCCACAAGTGCGCGTTCGCGGGATCGCCACGCCGAACCTCGCGCGGATCTTCGAGGATGCGGCGAAGGCCGGCGGCCAATGCCACCGGGTTGCGGCAATATCGGACGGCGAGGCCGTCGGCGAGCCGCGCGCGGCTGCGCAGGACGGCGCCGCGCAAGAGTGCCGCGCTGAGTACGAACGGCAGCGCGAGCAGGCCGAGCGGCGCGAGCATCAGGCTGACTTCGTCGATGTCGTCGAACGCCGCGGCCCACAGCTCGAAGGTCCGTCCGGTCAACGCGTACACGACGGTGTCGAGCGACACTTCAAGCTCGACGATGCGACCGACTTCGTAGGCGAGGACGGCTTCGAGCTCGCGCTTGGGCAACGTGTCGAGAAGTCCCGTGGTCACCACCAGCCACGCTTGATCGGGACGGCGGCCCACCGTGAGGCAGTTGGGAGCTTCGTCGATGACGACCGCCACGCGAGGTGCGTGCACGCCGGCGGCGAGTCCGAGGCCAGTGAGGAGCCTCTCGGCGCGCTCGATGGCGTCGTCGGGCAGTCGTGCGGGTGGATTCGGGCCGGTGCGCGGGCCTGGCCACGCGCGCACGAAGTCGAGCACTCGCGCTTCGGCGTGATGCAGCGACAGCGCGAACGTGACGCCGGCAACGACGAGCCCGATCGCGAGGCTGATCCACGAGCTCCAGATCGCGAGATCCCAGCCGTATCCGAGATCGGTGCCCAGCGGGTTCGATGCGGCACCCAATCCCCACGCGACCGGGAAGACGACCGCGGCCATCGTCAACACCAGCAGCGTGAACCCGGCGGCGGTCACGATCCAGATCCGTCGGCGCGCCGATCGAATCAGGTCCTCGTGCACCTGATGATCGTCGCGCAACCACTCAATGTCCTCGGCGTCACGGAGTGCGAGGCGTAGCGTGACTCGGGTGCCTTCCCCCAAGTTGACGGTGTCGTGACAGGCCTCCAAGGCGACGTCACGATCACTCGCGACCCCTGGGGCATCCCGGTGGTGCAGGCATCGAGTGCGCACGATGTGTTCTTCGCGCAGGGCTACGCGCAGGCTGAGGATCGACTCGGGCAACTCGAGTACGACCGGCGACGGGCCTACGGCCGTTGGGCCGAGGTGGTGGGGCCGAGCGCGCTTGGCTTCGATGCGTTCACGCGTCGCTGCGGATTGCACGCGGTCGCGCAGCGCGAGTTCGAGACGTTGACGCCCGACGCGCAGCTTCCGTTGCTCGCGTACGCCGCGGGAGTGAACGCCTACCTCGAATCGGACGCACCATTGCCACCGGACCTTCGTGCCGTTGGGATCACACCAGCGCGCTGGGAACCGTGGGACTGCTGCGCGATCTTCCTGGTTCGCCACGTGGTCTTCGCCAGCTGGCAGCTGAAGCTGTGGCGGGGGCGGCTTGCGGTAGCTCTCGGCCCCGAACGGGTCGTGCGGCTGGGCCGAGAGGCGCCGTTCGAAGTGCCGCTCATCGTCCCGCCCGGCGATTGGTGGCGACCGTCGCCGCGAGATCCGTCCGACTTGGCGGCGGTGGCCGCCGCATCGAGCGTGCTCGTCGAGTCCGCGAACGGCAGCAACGCGTGGGCGCTGTCTGGCGCACGGACCGCGTCTGGGAAGCCGGTTGTGGCCGGCGACCCGCATCGCCTGATCGAGGCGCCCGGCGTCTACTACCAGTGCCGCTTGTCGTGTCCCGACTTCGATGCTGCTGGTCTCGCGTTCGTCGGCATCCCCGGGTTTCCGCACTTCGCGCAGACCGACCGCGTCGCGTGGTGCGTCACGAACGCGAACGGCGACTACCAGGACCTCTATGTCGAGCGCTTCCGGTCCGGTGGGGCCGAGTACGAGACGGCAAACGGGTGGCGCGCGCCGACTCGTCGGGTGGAGGTCGTCGACGTTCACGGTGAGGACGCGGTGGAGATCGAATGCTTCGACACGCGCCACGGCCCGATCGTCTTCGGTGACCCGGCTCGTGGCTGTGCCGTCGCGCTGCGGGCCACGAGCCTGGTCGAGCCGAGCTCGGGCTTGTCAGTGATCGAGCCGATGCTGCGAGCGCGAGACATCGACGGGCTCGACGCCGTGATGCGCGCGTGGGTCGACCCAGTGAACAACTTCGTCACTGCCGACGTCGACGGCAACATCGGCTACCGGACAGTCGGTCACATCCCCGTGCGCACCCCGGCGAACGCGTGGGGTCCGGTCCCAGGATGGACCGATGAGCACGAGTGGCAGGGGATCGTGCCGTTCGACGAGATGCCGCGGGTGCGCAACCCGGGGGACGGGCTGGTCGTGACCGCGAACCAGCGGATCGTCGGAGACGAGTACGCGCACTTCCTCAGCCTCGACTACGCGAGTCCCGATCGCGCGCGCCGGTTGCACACGCGCCTCGATGACCTCTGGAATGCAGACGCGACGGCAATGGCTGCGGTGCACCGCGACCGCCGATCGCTGCCCGCCGACGTCTGGGTCGACCGGTTTGGCCGCCTCCAACCACGCGATGACCATGAGCGTGCTGCGTTGGACGTGCTTGCGTCGTGGAATCGCGAGATGGACGCAGACTCGGCCGGCGCGGCGGTGTACGCCGTCGTGCGCGACGCGGTCGGTCAGGTGCTCGCGCACAACCCTGAGTTGGCATCGCTGCGCGCGCCGATCGAAGGTGAGCCAACCGGGACCTTCCAGCCTCTTCAGCTTCGGCTGTGGCCGCTGCTCACCGGGTTGCTTGCGACAGACGACGGCGCGCTGCTGCCGGAAGGCCGCACATGGGACGACGTGTTGGCGACCGCGCTCAGCGACGGCGTTGGCGTGTTGCGGACCGCTCTTGGCGAGGACGTCAGCGCATGGCGCTGGGGCGCGCTCCATCGATGCGCGCCTCTGCATCCGCTCTCCGGCCCTCGATCTGATGTGGCAGCCGGTCTCGATCCACCGGCATCCGAGATGGGGGGCGACGCCGACACCGTGTTCAATGCCGCGCACCCAGCGGGCTTCGGATTCGGTGTCACCGGCTCATCGGTGGCCCGGTACGTGTTCGACCTGGCGGACCGCTCGCGGAGTCGGTGGGTCGTGCCGCTCGGATCGAGTGGAGATCCTGGCAGCCCGCACTTCGCCGATCAGCAGTCGGCTTGGGTCGCGGGTGAGCTCCTGCCTATCTCCACGCCCGCGACCGCGGGTGCTTCGGTGACGCGCCTCAGCGCGAGTCAGCGTTGAGCGCGTCGCGACCGCGCATGTAGAAGTCGAGAGCCGCACGAGCAGGATCGTCCGCGCTCTGAAGGTCGTCGTATCCGAGGCTCGCACCAGGGAACGCGGTGTCGTTCCAGAACTCGTTGTCGGCAACCAGACCCCAATGGGTCACGTAGAGATAGGGCACGGGGTGCTCGGCATCGCCTGCCGACGCGCCGAACGTGCCGCGGGTGCCGCGCTCTTCGTCGCCGAGCTCGATCGCAGCGTCGAAGTGCTCCGGCCAGAGCGTTCTCGCGGACGGTGCTTCATCGGCGTGCGCGGAGGCCAGATCGCCGAGCGCCGTTCAGGCGAGCTCGAACCACGCCGCGAGTAGCGAGGCCGCGTGGTCGTCGAGCGGCAGCAGCGCGTCGAAGTCAGGGGCCGTTGACGGTTGGTACACGTCCGTGGGTGCGCCAGGAGCGACGCGCGCCATTCGTGCCGCTTCGTTGATGCTGGTGATCGGTGTGGTCGATTCGTGGTCGCCATGGCGCACGACCAGCTGACAGCCGATGACGGCGAGCGATTCGCGTGCGCCGGCTCGCTCGTAGCTCGGCGTGCCGAAACCGCCCGCGGTTGCTTCCAACCCGATCCGACGTTCACCTTCGAAGCGCGCGGCAGCAAGCACATGCTCGGCGACCGCGTGCAGCGATGTGCGCGTGGCCACGAGGTCGGCGTGCTCGGGGAGTGAAGGCAGCACGGTCACGCCTAAGAGGCCAGGAAATCCTCGAGCAGTCGAGCGAGCTCGATCGGCTTGTCGCCCTGGATGCTGTGACCCGCGCCCTCGACGAGCTCCACTCGCGCATCGGGCTTCCGGCGGCGTAGCTCCGCGTCGTCGGCGTCATCGACGACCGTGCCCTTCGCCGCGCCGCGCACCAACATCAACGGCACCTTGATGTTGTCGACGTCGTCCCACAGGGTCGCGAAGTCCGCCGGGATGTCCATCTCGGTGCCTTCGAGCAGCCGTGGTCGTTGGTAGCGCCACACCCATCGACCGTCGTCGCGCTGGATCGCGTTGTGCAGCACACCTCGGCGCAGCGACGACTCGGTGCGCGTCGGGTTGAACTCGATCGTGCGGGCCAGGATCTCGTCGAAGCTCTCGAACGTGTCGGGACCGGCGATGAACTGCGCGATGGGGGCTGCCTTGTCGCGGTCAACACCGGGAGTCACGTCCACGAGCGTCAGCTTGCGCACAAGCTCGGGTGCATGAGCGGCCAGCGCGATCGAGGTGAGTCCACCCAGGCTCATGCCGATCACCATGGCCGCGTCCGGCGCAAGGCTGCGCAGACCCACGGCCACATCGACTGCGTTCTGTCGGGGACCGAAGGGACCGTCGTCGCGGTGATCCGAGTGACCGTGACCCGGGAGGTCAACCGCAACGAGCGGTCGCCCCAGCGCCAGCGCGACCGTGTCCCAGGTGTGGGCGTTCTGCGCGCCGCCGTGGAGGAACACGAGCTCTGGCGACGAGGATCCCCACACCAGCGCGCTGATGTTGCGGCCCTTCGCGACCTCGACCTCGACCCGCCGCACGTCCGGCGGCCCGTCGTATGGCAGCCCGAACTCCTCCGCGTTCTCGTGGAACAACCCGAACTCGTCGTAGTGCACGGGCTGGAGGTTACGGCGTCAGGTCGGTACACGCCCTGAGCTCGTTCCAGTGAGCGATCTCGGCGTCGGCTGAGGCGCCCGCGGGCACTGGCGTCGGGATGCCGCCGCGGATGCGAGCGGGCACCCACTGGTACGAGTCGGTGTCGCGACCGGTGATCGTCACGAGCAGTACGCCGGTGCGCCCGTTCTCGCCCGACTCGTTGAAGAACACGAAGTTGCCGAGCCCGTAGCCGACGAACGCGGTGGCCTTGCGTCCCGCGCCTTCGAGCACGTGGGCGTGCGAGCCCACGACGATGTCTGCACCGGCGGTGATCAGCGTGTTCGACAGTGCCTTTTGCCGATCGGTTGCGCACCCGATCCCCTCGACACCCCAGTGCAGGAACACCACCACCGTGTCGACGGTCGGGCGCACGGCTTGGATCGAGGCGACCATGCGCGCCTCGGCGTCGTACTTCGTCGACGCGATCCCAGCTTGAGTGTCCGTGGCGGTCCACGACGCGACGTGCTCCTCACCCATCACGTCGGTCGCGCCGAAGATCGCGATTCGCTGACCGCGCACTTCGGTGAGGAACGGCGCGTACGCCTCCGTAGCGTTGTTCCCAACACCGACGACCGGGATCGGCGAGGTGGCTTTCGCAGCCAACGTGTCGGCGAGACCTTGCGGCCCGAAGTCGACGCTGTGGTTGTTGGCCTGGTTGACCACGTCGACACCCGCGGCCTGAAGCGCAACGAGCGCAGCAGGAGGACTCCGAAAGTTGTACTCCTTCGGAATCGGCGTGTTCTGCTCGGTGATCGCGGACTCGAGGTTCACGACGGTGATGTCGGCGAGCGCGAAGACCGGCGCGATCGGGTCGAACATCCCAGTCGGGTCCTGGGCCAGCTTCGTGCGGATCCCCGCTTCGAAGTGCACGTCACCACCGAACGCGAACGTCACCGGAACCCCGATGCCGCGCCGCGGATCGCGAGTCGTCGTGGTGGTGGGCGGCAGCGTGGTGGTGGTCGAGAGCGTCGTCGTCGGCAGCGTCCGCTCTTTGGACTCGTCGCCGCCAGTGAGCGCGATCGCACCGACGGACGCCGCGACGATGACGGTGACAACACCACCAGCAATGAGGACGCGCCGGCACCTGCGGCGACGATCGACGCGCCGGGACGCGCGAGGAGGCTGGGGGAGCGACATGAGCGTTCGAGCGTAGCGACGCCATCGCCGAGGTCACAGTCGTAGGGAGCGTCGAGGCGCGGCGTACGATCGCCGACCCATGCCGCTGCGCGACCTCCGACTCACGCCCGAGAAGTACCGGCGCGTCACGTTCGTCGCAGTGGTGTTGCTCGGGATCATCATCGTGACCGGAGCGGCAGTTCGCTTGAGCGGATCCGGCCTCGGGTGCCCAGACTGGCCGTCGTGTCACACCCTTGAGCGTCATGGGTCTCTCGATGGGAACGCGGCGATCGAGTTCGGGAACCGCCTCTTTACCGGGCTGGTGGGGCTTGCGGTGATGTTCTGTGTGCTCGGATCGTTGCGTCGGGAACCGCGCCGCCGTGACTTGGTGCGGTTGTCGTGGGGATTGGTCGTGGGTCTTTTCGCCCAAGGGCTGCTCGGCGGGCTCTTGGTACTTACGGAGCTGCCGCCTCAACTCGTGATGGGTCACTTCCTGCTGTCGATGGTTCTCCTCACTAATGCCGTAGTGCTGCACCGTCGTGCCGGTCAGGGAGATGGGCCTGCGCAACCCGTCGTGCATCCGATGGTGCGACTTGCCGGCCATGCCGTGCTGCTGACAGCAGCCGTCGTCGTACTTGCCGGCACCGTCGTCACGGCAACTGGGCCGCACGGCGGCGATAGGAGAGCAGAGCGCTTCGACCTTGACGTCCGCGATGTCACCAAGATCCACGGTGGAGCCGTCATTGCTTTCGTAGTCACGATCTTCCTCGCGTTTGTCTTGTTGCGGCGGACAAAGGCACCCTCGGATCCGCAGGCGCGCCTTGGTTTTCTCGCCGGGCTTGTGCTTGTGCAAGCGGCGATTGGCTACATCCAGTACTTCAACGACATCCCCGCCCTGTTAGTCGGGTTTCACGTCGCAGGCGCAACGGTCGTGTGGATTGCGTCCCTCTCGTTCTGGCTTTGCCTGACAGATCGCCCGGCTGCGAGCCATGAGGCAATGAAAGAACCCACAGCCGCGCTCGCGGACGCGTGAGCAGCCGGAACGGCTCGAGGCTGACGCGATGCCGGCGCCATTCCGCTTCGACCGCCGCTTCGATCTTGCGGTCGCACCTGAAGACCTGTGGCGCACGCTCATCCAGACGGACGAGTACCCGACCTGGTGGTCGTGGCTGCGTGAGATCGACGGTGGTGAGCTCCGCGAAGGTGCGGTGGCTCGCTGCGTGGTGCAAGGACCCTTGCCGTACCAGCTCCAGTTCGAGATCGAGGTTGGCGAGGTCGTGCCCGCGACGCGGGTCGACACCAAGGTGCGCGGCGACCTCGAAGGTCCGGCCCGACTCGAGATCGCGCCGGCGCCGAACGGGAGCACTGCCCGGCTCGCGTGGACGCTCGAGCTCCGGGACTCGTTGCTCCGTCCACTCTCCTTGGTCGCACGCCCGTTCATGGTCTGGGCGCACGACCGAGCGATCGCGACGGGCCTGCGCGACTTCGAGCGGCGCGCCCTGCGCGAGGACAATCGAGAATGACCACGACCGTGCGGCGACCGAAGCGAACGCAAGAGAGCACAGGGAGCTCGCCAGTGAGCGAACGCCCGCGAGGCGGGCATCCCGCCTCACAGAGAGCGAGCGCATGATGCAGGTGCATCTGATTGACGGGACCTATGAGCTGTTCCGCTTCTACTACGCGCTCCCTGAGCACTACGACCCTGATGGCGTCGACGTGGGTGCCGTGCGCGGCGTCGTCACGTCGCTGCTCGAGCTCCTCGAAGGTGGCGCGACGCACATCGGCGTGGCGACCGATCACATCGTCGAGTCGTTCCGCAATGACCTGTACGACGGCTACAAGACCGGTGCCGGCATCGATCCCGTGCTCTTCGCGCAGTTCCCACTCCTCGAAGACGCGTTGGGAGCACTGGGAGTCACGGTGTGGGCCGAGGTCGAGCTCGAGGCCGACGACGCACTGGCATCGGCAGCGTCTGTGGCCGCCGCCGATTCGCGCGTCGAACGCGTCCTCATCTGTACGCCAGACAAGGACCTCGCGCAGTGCGTCGAGGACCCGCGCGTCGTGATGTTCGACCGCCGCAAGAACGTCGTGCTCGACGAAGCCGCCGTGAAGGAGAAGTACGGCGTCGCGCCTCGGTCGATCCCCGACTGGCTCGCGTTGGTCGGCGACAGCGCGGACGGGTTCCCCGGGCTGCCGGGCTGGGGCGCGAAGTCTGCAGCTGCCGTGCTGTCGCGGTACGCGCACGTTGACGACATCCCGGCCGACCCGGCGACCTGGGACGTAGAGGTGCGCGGCGCCGCTCGACTCGGTGCCACTCTGGCCGAGCAACGCGATGACGCGCGACTGTTCCTCACGCTCGCGACGCTGCGCACCGATGGCAACGTGGGGACGCCAGAGGAGTGGCGGTGGACGGGGCCCGGCGATGACCTTCCGGCCTGGGCCGAGCGGCTTGGTCGCCCGGAACTGGTGACCCGCGCCGAGCGAGTCGCCGGACAGCGGAAGTAGAGAGGGATCAGATGGGACTGGAAGGCAGGGTCGCGCTCGTCACGGGCGGCAACCGCGGCATCGGCGCGGCGATCTCGGCCGCGTTGGCGCGCGAGGGCGCCGACGTGGCGATCGCGTACCGGCGGGACGAGGAGAGCGCCGCCGCGGCGCTGGAGGCCATCCGCGCCACTGGCCGGCGCGGCGAGGGGTACCAAGCTTCGGTCGACCAGTGGGCCGACTGCGAACGACTCGTGGAGTCTGCGCTTGCCGACTTTGGGCACATTGACCTGTTCGTGCACAGCGCGGGCATCGCCAGCCGCGGTCAGGCGGTGGTCGATACCGATCCTGAAGAGATCGACCGGCTGTGGCGAGTGCACGCCTTCGCTGCGTTCATGGTGAGCAAGCTCGTCATCCCGAGCATGCGCACGCAGCCGCGCGGCGACATCGTGATGATCTCGAGCATCGCCACGACCTACTGGGGACCCAACTCAGCGCCGTACAACATGGGTAAGGCCGCGCTCGAGGCGCTGGCCCGCACGCTCGCGAAGGAAGAGCGTGGAAACGGGATCCACGTCAACGTGGTCGCGCCTGGTCTTGTCGACACCGAGATGGGTCGGCGCTTGGCCCGCGCGACGTCGGGGGTCGACGACATCCACGAGCTCGACACCCGCTCGGCGTTCGGACACGTGTGCACTCCTGAAGAGGTGGCCGACGTCGTGTGCTTCGTCGTGTCGGACGCGGCCCGCTACATGACCGACCAGAACATCGCGGTCGACGGCGGTTCGTTCTAGGTCTTCGCTAGGCTCTACTCGTGGCCGCGGGGCACGAGGCGAACGCAAGGTCGACGCGTCGCGCCGAACGTCGCGCCGAACGTCGCCGGCGGCGTCGCCGCTTCATCGGGCTGGGCGTGGTCGCCATGGTCGTGGTCGCCGGCGTTGGTGTCGGCGCGCTTGCCGTCACCGGTGGTGACGAGCCCAAGAAGCGGGCGTCGACGGGGCCCACCACGACGACGATCCCGCCCACCACCACGACTACGAAGCCGCCGTACACGGGCTGGGTCGATCCCGAATCAGCGTTCCAGCCGTACTACAAGGCCACCGTTCAGGGGCTGCTGACGTTCCGTGGCAACCCGACCCGCAACTACTACGGGCTCGGGCCCGTGCCCGTTGCACCGAAGGTCGTGTGGCAGTACCCCGGCGGCGCGATGTGCTCGATCTCCTCGGACGGCAACGAGACCACCAACTGGTGTGGCAACGGGTGGACCGGCCAGCCCGCAGTCTTCGAGCGTGATGGGCGCACGTGGGTGGTGTTCGGCGCGTACGACCGGGCGGTGCACTTCGTGGACGCCACCACCGGGCAGGACATCATCCCGCCGTTCCCGACCGGCGACATCATCAAGGGGTCGCCCACCATCGATCCCGACGGGTTCCCGATCGTCTACATCGGCTCACGCGACAACTACCTGCGAGCGATCGCGTTCGACCGTCCGCAGCCCACCGAGCTCTGGAAGCTGCACGCCAAGGACGTGTCACCCACGATGTGGAACGACGACTGGGACGGCAGTCCACTCGTGCTCAACGACTACCTGTTCGAAGGCGGCGAGAACAGCCAGCTGCACATCGTGAAGCTCAACCGTGCGACGGGTGCCGACGGTCTCGTCACCGTGGCGCCGCAGCTGGTGTTCAACACGCCCGGCTGGGACGACGAGCTCCTCGCGAACGTGGGCGGGCAGGTGTCGATCGAAGCGTCGGTGACGATCTCCGGCAACACGCTGTGGTTCTCGAACTCAGGTGGGCTGGTGCAGGGTTGGGACATCAGTGGCCTGCTCACGGGTGCTGGTCCACCCGTCCGAAGCTTCCGCTACTGGACGGGCGACGACACCGACGCCACGATCACCATCGACGAGTCCGGGTTCCTGTACGGCGGCACCGAGTGGGAGCGCCACAGCGCGCAAGGACGCGCGGTGGGGCAGATGTGGAAGCTGAACCCGACCGTCCCCGACGCGCCGCTCGTGTGGTCGCAGTTCGACAACAACGAAGCGAAGTCGGGTGTGTGGGGCACGCCCGCGATCTACGGCGATGTCGTGATCTTCACCACGTACTCCGGCCGGCTCATCGGCGTCGATCGCGCCACCGGGCTGATCCGGTGGGAGAAGAAGCTGCCGTCGCCGCTGATGGCGTCGCCCGCGGTCGTCGACGGGAAGCTCATCATCGGGGACTGCGCTGGCGTGGTCCACGCCTACGACATCGGGACCAACACGCTCATCGATCCGCCCGAGATCTGGCAGGTGCCGCTCGGCAGCTGCATCGAGGCCACTCCCGCCGTCTGGAAGGGCCGTATCTACATCGGCACCCGTGGCGGCTTCGAGTACGCACTCGCCGACTCATGACGGGGAGGGCGGGCCCTCCCCGTCCGCCCCTCCCGGCGCGACCCGTGCCTCACCGCTGAGGTTCCGGGGCGGCACAGCCACGCCGGGGCGAGCCGAGAGCTCCGTCGAGTCGTGGAAGCCACTGGTTCGCCGAGGGCCGGCCTTGCCGGTCCTCAACAGCCTTGCGGCGTCGCAAGTCGCGCCGGAGGGGGCACACGGGGGAGGCCTGCCTCCCCCGTGAAATCCCAGGTCAGAGGGGGTCCCGGGGACTGTCTCACCCTGATGCGACCATCGGGGCATGGAGATCATCGTGGGGATCGTGATCGGAGCGGCTGTGGCCGCTGGGGCTGCTGTGGCGATTGTGAACGGGCGCCGGGGCGCCCGTGAGACCGCCGGGGTTGAGCTCCAGCGCGCGGTCGAGGCGTTGGTGGCACAGAACCGGGCGACGTTCGAATCTGAGCGTGCGCGCACCGGCGACGTGCTCGACAACAAGAAGGCGATGATCGACCGCCAGCTCGACGACATGAACGTGAAGCTCGACGGCGTGAGCTCGCTGATGCAGTCGCTCGAGCTCGACCGGGAGCGCAAGTTCGGCGAACTGTCCGAGCAGCTCTCGCTCCAGCACGAAGGCATGGCGTCGCTGCTCCAGACCACGCAGAGCCTGCGCGAGGCGCTGTCGAGTCAGAAGGCGCGCGGTCAGTGGGGCGAGCGCATGGCCGAAGACGTGCTGCGGCTCGCGGGCTTCGTCGAGAACGTGAACTACCGGAAGCAGCGCGCGATCGAAGGTGCGCGCGGTGTTCCCGACTTCACGTTCATGCTTCCGAACGATCTGCTGCTCTACATGGACGTGAAGTTCCCGTTCGACAACTACGTTCGCTTCTGCGAGGCGCAGTCCGACCTCGATCGCAAGCGCCACCGCGACTCGTTCCTGCGTGACGTGCGGGCACGGGTCCGCGAGCTGAGCACGCGCGACTACGTCGACCCCGCCGGCGGCACGGTGGACTTCGTGCTGCTGTTCGTTCCGAACGAGCAGCTCTATGGGTTCATCCACGAGCAGGACGAGTCGATCCTCAGCGAGGCCGTCCGCCAGCAGGTCGTCTTCTGCTCACCGCTCACACTCTTCGTCGTGCTCGCCCTCATCCGCCAGATGGTGGAGAACTTCCAGCTCGCGCGCACATCCGACGAGATCCTCGCGTTGCTCGGTCAGTTCACCCAGCAGTGGGGCAAGTTCAAGGAGCAGATGGCGAAGGTCGGTGCGCGCATCGACGCGGCGGGCAAGGAGTACGAGGTGCTCGTCACCACGCGCACGCGCGCGCTGGAGAAGCCGTTGCGGAAGGTCGACGAGCTGCGCGGCTACCAGCTCGAGCTCATCGACGACCAGGACGACGGCCCAACGCTCGCGCTCGAGGCCTAGCGCGCTCGGTTTCTCGGCACGTTGAGAGACCTAGAGAGCCACTCAACGTGCCGAGAACGCGGCGGTCACGTCAGTAGGGGCCGTCGCAGCAGGAGTCTCGCCAGCCACACTCCAGGCAGCGATAGTGGGCATGCTCCGGTTGCATCTGCGCACCGCAGTTCAGGCAGGTCGTCGAGAGGTTCGGTGTCGACCGGCGGTGGCGCGTCGCTCATCGCGATCGACGGTACCGGCGGCGCTCGCTCCGACCGCGGACCTAGAGGCGGAGGAGCTCCGGGGCGACGGGGCAGTCGACTCGGTGGATGAGGCGATCAGGGGCTTCGAGCCCGGCGGGGCCGGCGACCTGTTGAAACTCGTTGACCTCCATCTCTACGACGTCGAGGTCGTTGCGCAGGGCCTCATCGCGCAGTACCTCGTAGAGGCGGGCGGGGAGAAGACGGCCGACGCCGAGCACGAGCCAGCACGCCGACGAGTCTGGGAGTGCCCACAGGAGGTCGGCGGCCCCTGGCGGCAGGAGCGCGTGCGTCGGGCCCGCGGCCGACGATTCGAGCAGGAGATGGGTGGGCGCGAGCGCGGAGAGCTCGTGCTCGTCGATCACCCGGATGGTGTGCTCGTTGCGACGCAGGCGCGCCACCATCGATGGGTCGCTCGCGCGCGGTCGCACGGCGACGACGTCGAGGTCGGGGCGGTCGAGCAGCGCGTCACCCGCGATCTCGGGCCATCCGAGCACCGCGATCGGATCGTCGTGTGGGAAGGGGAGAAGCGATCCGAGTCGAGTCGCCGTGCGATCACCTTCGAGTCGACGCACCGCCTCACGCGCACCCGTCGCCGGGTCCGCGGCCGCGACCACATGTGCGCACAGCCACCACAGCGGGCCGCACTCGACGTGGTGGGCGAGCAAGCGCCGGCACACGGTGACGAGCTGCGTGGGGTCGTGCTGGAACTCGGCGAGGCAGTCGGCTGCATCGACGACGAAGCTCGTGTCATCGCCGCCCGAGCGGGCGAGCGCGCGCAACCGCTCGAATGGGAGCACGGCGAGCTACTGCTCGACCCTGGGCTCCTTGGGGAGCCCGAGCACGCGCTCGCCGATGATGTTGCGCATGATCTCGTCGGTGCCGCCGGCGACTCGTCCGCCGGGCACGCCGAGCACCATCTCGGCCCACGCGAAGGTGCCCCACTCACCGGTGTCGGCGGCGAGCCGAGGACCGAGGATCTCCGCCGCGGTCTGCGCCATCAGCTGCATGTTCTTGGTCATCGACAGCTTGCCGATCGACATCTCCGGTCCCGGCGCCTGACCGGCGCGCACCTTCGCCATGGACCGCATTGCAGTCGCGCGAGCGACGTGCCCGTTGATGTAGATCGAAGCAATGCGCTGACGGATGTTCGGGTCGTCGTCGACGCCGAAGTGGCGGGCCATCTCCTTGAACCGCGTGAAGTTGTAGTCACCGACACCACTCGATCCACCCCCGCCGATCGCGGCGCGCTCGTTCATCAACGTGGTGAGGGCAACGCCCCAGCCTTCGTCGACGTCACCGAGTCGATGCGAGTCGGGAATGCGCACCTCTTCGAAGAAGACCTCGTTGAACGACGCACCACCCGTCATCTGACGCAACGGCCGCACCTCGACGCCCAGTGCCTTCATGTCCACGACGAACATCGTTAGGCCCTTGTGCTTCGGCTTGTCGGGTGAGGTGCGAGTGATGACTTCGCCGATGTCGCTGAACTGCGCGCCTGACGTCCAGACCTTCTGACCGGTCACCACCCACTCGTCGCCGTCCCGCACGGCCTTCGTCTGGATGCCGGCGAGGTCGGACCCGGCGATGGGCTCCGAGAAGAGCTGACACCCGATCAGGTCACCGCGGTACAGCGCGCGGAGGTACTTCTCCTTCACCTCGGGGATCGCGTGGGCCAGGATCGTGGGCGCCACCATCCCGAGCCCGATGACGAAGGCTCCCTGTGACGGGATGTCGTACCCAGCGGTCTCTTCCCGGTAGGCGCGCTCGTACTCACGCGTGAGCTCGCGTCCGCCGTACTCTGCCGGACCGGAGATCCACCCGAAGCCGGCGTCGAACTCCTTCGCCTTCCAAGCCTTCGCGGCGGCGACTTCGACGGCTTCTTCTTCGGCAGTCTTCTCTTCCAGGAGCCCTACGCGGTCAGAGCCTTCGCCCCACTGGAACTTGCGCTCGACGCGTTTGTCTGCATTGGCATCCAGGAAGGCGCGCGCTTCGGCGCGGAAGTCAGCCTCGGTGATTGCAGCCATGTGGACGATCGTAGTGGTGGGCTTCGGTCAGCTCAGCGTGGTCGAGGCCCGCACCGCCGCGAACACGTCGTCGAGGTTGCGAAGCGCATCGGCTCGGCGGAGCACGTCGTTCGGAGCGCCCGAGAGCCTGAGTCCGCCAGAGCCCAGTGCCTGCTGCGCATTCAGCTCGCCCGCGTGGAGCGCAACCGCGGTCTCGTAGTCAGCGGTGACGGTGAGGTCAGGTTGATCGGCGGGGCCGGGAGCCACCCTGGTGCCCTCGGCGCCGAACACGAAGTGGTACGCCACGTCGCCATCGGGACCGCCTTGGACGCGCTGTTCGATGACGAACGGGTCGACCGCTCCGAGCGCGTGCAACGAATCAGACGCGCGGGCCGCCTCGTCCAGCTGTTGCAGCCACTCCGTAGAGAGGAAGATGGCCACACGGGCGAGCGTACCGGCTGAGAGTTGGAGCACTGCCCGGGCGTACGATCACACGATGCAACCGGCCCACACGGTGGTGACGCGGCCTTCGGCACGTGTTCCCGCCAGTCTTTCGGAGATCGGTGCTCGCGCTGAGACGCGCGTCATCGATCTCCTCGACCGCGAGATCGCACGCTGGCGTGACGTCGATGTCGACCTTGCCGAGCCGCTAGTTCGCCTGCGTGATCTCGTGCTCGCAGGGGGCAAGCGACTGCGCCCAGCGTTCTGTCATTGGGCTTACGTGGGCGCTGGCGGATCTCCCGAAGACGCGCTCGTCGTCGATGCCGGTGCTGCGCTGGAGCTCCTCCACACATTTGCGCTCGTGCACGACGACGTCATGGATGGCTCGAAGCGTCGCCGCGGGAACGAGGCGATCCACGAGCACTTCATCGGTCGCCACGGCGCGAAAGGGTGGCGGGGCGACGGGCGTCGCTTCGGGGAGGGCGCGGCCATCCTCGTGGGTGACTTCGCGTTCGTGTACTCCGAGATGCTGTTCCGTGGGGCGCCCTCCGTCGCGCAGCACGTGTTCGACGAGCTGCGGGTGGAGCTGTGCGTCGGGCAGTACCTCGACCTGGTGGGCACCGCGAGCGCGAGCAGCGACGCAACCCAGGCGTCGCGCATCGCGCGCTACAAGTCCGGCAAGTACACCGTCGAGCGGCCGCTGCACCTAGGTGCGGCGCTCGCAGGCCGGCTCGACGACCTTGCCGAGCCGCTCAGCGCCGTCGGATTGCCGCTAGGGGAGGCGTTCCAGCTGCGGGACGACCTGCTCGGAGCCTTCGGGGATGCGTCGGTGACCGGCAAGCCCGTCGGTGACGACCTGCGCGAAGGGAAGCTCACGCCGCTCGTTGCGTTCGCGGCGCGGCGCGCCGACGCGGAAGGAGCCCAGCTGCTCACACTGTTGGGTCGCCCAGATCTGGGTGACGCCGAAGTGAGCGCGCTACAGCACTTCTTGGTCGAGTGCGGTGCGTATGACGAGGTCGAGCGGGCGATCGAACAGCTCGTGGACCAAGCGCTCACCGCGCTCACCGACGCGCCGATCAGCACCGACGCTCGAATCGGCCTCGAAGAGCTCGCGGCGTTCGTCGCGTGGCGCGACCGCTGACACCGCGAAGGTGCCGACGGGATCGGGGCTTTCAACAACGCTCCGATAGGCTCGCCCGCCCATGACATCGGCGGCACCCGCAATCGAGGTCGCCGATCTCGAGAAGCACTACGGCGACACCCGCGCCGTCGACGGCCTGTCGCTCACGGTCGAGGCGGGCGAGGTGTTCGGTCTCCTCGGACCGAACGGTGCGGGCAAGACCACCACGGTCGAAGTCCTCGAGGGGTACCGCCGAGCGGATCGAGGGTCGGTGCGTGTCCTCGGGCTCGACCCCATCGCCGACGGCGCGCGTCTGCGGCCCCGCATCGGGGTCATGCTCCAGGACGGCGGTCTGTACCCGGGCCTGCGGCCGCGCGAGGTGCTCCGCACGTTCGCCGCGTTCTACGAGCAGCCCCGCGACCCCGATGAGCTGCTCGACCTCGTCGGGCTCGACGGTGCCCGTCACACGCTCGTGCGGCGCCTCTCAGGTGGTCAGCAGCAGCGGTTGGCGCTCGCGCTCGCGCTAGTGGGGCAGCCGAGCCTGCTCTTCCTCGACGAGCCCACCGCGGGCATGGATCCGCACGCCCGTGCCGCGACCTGGCAGCTCGTGCGCGACCTGCGGGACGCCGGCACGACGGTGATGCTGACGACGCACGCCATGGACGAAGCCGAGCAGCTGTGCGACCACCTCGCCATCATCGACCGCGGCCGGATCGTCGCCGCGGGCACCCCGACCGAGCTGACGAACGGCTCAACGGGGCAAGACGTGCGGTTTTCCGCCCCGCCCGGCTTGGCGTGTGCAGATCTCGCCCACGCGCTCAGCCTCGAGACGAACAAGGTGTCGGAACCAACTCCGGGTCAGTACGTGATCGCCGCGTCACCGTCACCGGCACTCGTCGCGGACCTAGCCGTCTTCCTGCGCGACCGCGACATCCAGCTCTCGCAGCTGCGCGCCGGACGGAGCACGCTCGAGGAGGTGTTCCTCCGCGTCACGAGCGAAGGCCAAGCATGAGGGCCACCGCCGTGCTCGCGCAGGCACGAGTCGAAGCGCTGCTCTCGTTGCGTCGCGCCGAGAGCTTGCTCATCTCGTTCCTCGTCCCGATTGGCATCCTGGTGTTCTTCTCCGAGGTCGACGCGCTGAACACCACGCTGCGGCGGCCGGTCGACTTCCTCGTGCCGGGAGTGCTCGCGCTCGCCGTGATGTCGACGGCAATGGTCAGTCTCGGCATCGCGACTGGTTTCGAACGTCGCTACGGAGTGCTCAAACGGCTGGGTTCCACTCCGCTGTCGCGCGGCGGCCTCCTTGCCGCCAAGACCCTCGACGTCGTGTTGATCGAAGTCGTGCAGGCAGTGGCGATCATCGGTACGGGGCTCGCCCTGGGATGGAAGCTCGAACAGGGCGCCGGGCTCGCGCTCGTGTGGCTCCTCGTCGGGACGATCGCGTTCGCGGGCGTAGGGCTTCTGCTCGCGGGCACGTTGCGGGCCGAAGCGAACCTGGCCGTCGCGAACGCACTCTTCCTCGTGCTGCTCTTCCTCGGGGGCATGGCGTACCCGCTGGCACGGCTCCCGGAGTTCCTCGAGGTGATCGCGCACGCGTTGCCCGCTGCTGCGTTGGCCGAGAGCGTTCGCGCCGCACTGCGGGGCGCAAGCATCCCGTGGGATCACGCCGGCGTGCTGCTCGCGTGGGCGGTGGTCGCGCCGGCCCTCGCCGCGCGCTTCTTCCGCTGGGAGGAATAGGCGAGCGATCGTCAGGCGCGCAGCAGCCGCTTGACCTCGCGTTCGAGCCCACGCTCGGTCGTAAAGCCGAAGATGTGACCGACGACGGTGCCGTCTGCCGCGACGAAGAAGGTCTCGGGCAGTGACCGCACGCCGAACGCCTGCGCCACCAACGCGTCGTCGTCGTCGACCAAAGCCCACTCGACGTCTCGCTCCTCAGCGAATCGCCGCGCGTCGCTCGTGATGTCCCTGAACAGCACGCCGACGATCTCGAGGTCGTCGCCATAGCGCTCGTGGGCATCGGCAAGGAGTGGGAACTCCGTGCGACAGGGCTCGCACCACGACGCCCAGAAGTTCACGATCATCGGGCGCCCAACGACGTCGTCGGAGGCGAAGCAGCCGGCGACGAGTGCGGGGAGCGCGAACTTGGGTGCCGTCGAGCCCACCGCGAGCGGTTCGGTGCCACCTTGCACGCGTACGGGACAGCTGCGGTCCTGCGTGGGCTGACTATCCGCTGCGACCAAGACCACCGCGCCGGCGACGAAGACGACGACAACCGCCGCAACGACGATGAGCAGCCCGCGGCGGCCCGCGTCAGGCGGTGCGGACGAAGGTGTCGACGGCAACGGCGGCGAACAGCAAGGCAAGGTACGTGTTCGAGAACAGGAACATCCGGATGGCGCGTTCGGCGCCAGCATCGCGCGCGAGTCGGATTGATTCGACGATCAACGCGACGCCCAGGACTGCGGCGACGACGAGATAGAACGTGCCGCTCTTTCCCACGAGCGGGAGCGCGAGGCTCAGCAACACGACGGCCACGCTGTAGACGACGATCTGCCTGGTCGCCGCGGCCCGACCTCGAACCACGGGGAGCATGGGGATGCCAGCCGCGGCGTAGTCCTCGTCGTAGCGCATGGCCAACGCCCAGAAGTGCGGTGGTGTCCAGAGGAAGATCACCCCGAACAGGAGCCAGGCTGGCGCTCCCACCTCGCCAGTCACCGCGGCCCACCCGACCAGCACCGGCACTGCGCCCGCCGCGCCGCCGATCACGATGTTCTGGACGCTGCGGGGCTTCAACCAGATCGTGTACACGAACACATAGAAGAGGGTTGCGCTGATCGCCAGTGCCGCGGCAAGGAGCCCCGCCGTGGCCCACAGAAGCGCGAACGCGACGACCTCGAGGATGATGCCGAACACCAGTGCATGCACGGGCGGGATCTCGCGTGCTGGCAGCGGGCGATCGCGCGTGCGCTGCATGAGCTGATCGCGGTCTCGCTCGATCCAGCAGTTGATGGTGTTGGCACCGCCCGCGGCGCATGCACCACCCACGAGCACCGCGGCGATCAGATCCAGCCCTGGCAGGCCGTTGTCGGCGAGCACCATCGCCGGCACGGTCGTCACCAGAAGGAGCTCGATCACGCGCGGCTTCGTCAACCTGAGATAGGTGCCCAGGGTGTGGCGAAGCCGTCGCGCGCGGGAGCGAGCAACGGTCAGAGGTGGTGACGGTGCGACGAAGTCGGACACGCGTGCTCCAGGAGTGGGACCGAGGAAATGTACCCGAGCCACCGCATCACCCACGAAGCCTGAAATCTCGTGGCACAAGTTCGTGCTTGGCCGTCACCTAACCTCTCTGCCATGGCACAGCCTCACGACGACGACGTCAAGCAGTCCATCCGCATGACCGCGGATCGCATCTTGGTGCGTCCATCCGACGAGATCGGGGAGCGCAAGTCGCGATCGGGCATCCTCATTCCGGCCACCGCGAACGTCGACCGTCGGCTCGTCTGGGCGGCCGTGGTTGCTGTCGGCCCGACCGTGCGCAACGTAGAAGAAGGCGACCAAGTCCTCTTCGCTCCCGACAGCGGGTACGAAGTCGAGATTCGTGCCGACGAGTACTTGATTCTGCGCGAGCGCGACGTGCACGCGGTGGCGTCGGTTCGCAGCGAAGGACAGACCGGGCTCTACCTCTGATCGGTGCTTGTGACTCAGACGCGGCTTGATCGCCGGGCCGGTCCGATCGTGACCTTCGTCTGTGCGGGATGGCGGACGACGCCGTTGCGGCTCGACACACGGTGCTCGAGGTAGTCGACCACCTGCGTGTAGAGCCTGTTGCCCATCATCTTGCGGAGCTCGACGCCCAGGCTCTTGTAGACGGGTTCGTTGCCGGTGAAGGCCTCTGCGGCCTCGGTGCACCACCACGCGAAGTCGTCGCCACCCTCGCCCCAACCTTCACGCGCGAACTCGGTGAGCGTCGACACCACGGTGCCGTCCTCCTGCTCCTCGTCGATCCGACGGAGCGGGAGCTGCCAGCACACCTCCGGCTTCATCTCGCTGTGGTGCTTGCCGCGATTCATCGTGTGCAAGTGCAACGCGCAGCCGGCGCCGGCGGGGAAGCCGGGGCGATTCAAGAAGATGCACGCATCGTCGACGAGACGCGTGCGCCACTCTTGCTTGCCGTCCTCGTCTTTCCCGCACTTGGCGTAGATGCCCTTCTTGCGGCCGGCCTCGGCGAACTGCCACTCGTCGTCGGTGAGCTTCTTCGCCGCGCGCACCACATGGTCGCGATCCTTGCGATCCGAGAAGTGCGCGCCGTACGAGCAGCACCCCTGCACCATCTCAGGAGCGCGCTCGGTGAGCACTCCCTCGCATCCGCACCCGAAGATGCACGTCCAGGACGACAAGAGGAAGGTGATGTCGACGTTCCAACGACGTCCGTCTTCCTTCGGGTCGTCGAACGTCACCCATTCGCGGGTCGGACCCGCCATCGCTTCCTCCTTGTACGTTGCTCACGTGGAGCGTATTCGCGCGATCAGTAGGCTTCGGACATAGACATGGATCGCGCGCTGCTCGCCGACCTCCGGGCTGCGCTCGGTTCCGACCGAGTGCGAGCCGAACCGCTCGAGCTCCACCTCTACGGTCGCGATGCCGGTGTCGATGTCGGCGAGGCATCTGCCGTGTGCTTTCCCGCGACCGCCGAGCACGTCGTCGCCGCGGTGCAGGTCGCGGCCCGTCACGACCGTCCGTTCGTCGCGCGAGGCAGTGGCACCGGGCTGGCGGGGGGTGCGACACCCGTCGGGCGTCCCGTGGTCATCGTCACCACGCACCTGAACCGGGTGCTCGAGGTCGACGAGCAGCAACGGTTGGCATGGGTCGAGCCCGGAGTGCTCAACCTCGACCTGTCCCGAGCGGTGCGCCACCTCGGACTGCACTACGCACCGGATCCTTCGTCGCAGCAGGCGTGCACGATCGGCGGCAACATCGCCACGAACGCGGGTGGACCGCATTGCCTCGCCTACGGCGTCACCGCCGCGCACGTCCTCGCGGTCGACGTGGTCCTGGCCGACGGGTCGGTCGCGATGCTCGGCGGTGTGACGCCGGATCAACCCGGATACGACCTCCGGGGTTGCTTCGTCGGAAGCGAAGGCACCATGGGCCTTGCCACCCGAATCGCAGTGCGGCTCACCGCGAACCCGCCCGAGATCCGCACCCTGCTCCTCGACTTCACGTCGATCGACGACGCGGCGGCGACGGTCAGCGGGGTCATCGCCGCTGGGATCGTGCCTGCCGCGCTCGAGATGATGGATGCCGAGATCACCCGCGCGGTCGAGGACTTCGTGGGCGCTGGCTACCCGCGCGACGCAGCCGCGGTGCTCCTGATCGAGCTGGACGGGCTGGAGCACGGAGTCGAGGCGCAGGTTGAGCGGGTGCGCGCCGTCGGGTCGAGTCACGGCGCTCGCACGGTTCGGGTGGCCGCGGACGAAGCCGAACGCGCGCTGCTGTGGAAGGGTCGCAAGTCGGCGTTCGGGGCGATCGCCCGCATTGCGCCGGACTACTACCTCCATGACGCGGTGGTGCCGCGCACGCGATTGGTCGATGTGCTGCGCCAGGTGTACGCGATCGCGAGTGAGCAACGCCTCACGATGATGAACGTCTTCCATGCCGGTGACGGCAACCTTCATCCGCTCATCGTCTTCGACGGGCGCGAACCCGGGATCTGGGCGCGAGTGCACGCCGCCGGTGACGCGATCCTCCAGGCCTGTGTGGCCGCGGGCGGTGTGCTGTCGGGGGAGCACGGGATCGGGCTGGAGAAGCGCGACGCCATGCCGTTGGTGTTCGAACCGGCGGACCTCGACGCGCAAGCGCGACTGCGCGACGCGTTCGATCCGTCGGGTCGTGCAAATCCCGACAAGGTCTTGCCCCAGGGCAGTCGATGCGGCGAGCTCGCGCGGATCCCCGAGGGAGCGTGGGTGTGAGCCCTCTCGAGCGGGACCCTCGCGAGGCTGACCTGCTCGATGCCGAACGGGCAGTCGCAGCGCAGGTGGGCGCGGCCGACGCGGTCGCGCCGGTCGGTACGGGCACGCACCGCGAGGTCGGCGGTCCACCGCCCGCGGGCGTCGAGGTCCGCGCGCCAGTCGGAGTTGTGATGTACGACCCCGCCGAGCTCACCGTGACGGTCGGTGCAGGAACGACCGTGGAAGAGCTCTCCGGGATCCTCAGCGAAGCGAACCAGGAGTGCGTGCTCGATCCTCGTGACGCAACCGCCACGATCGGCGGCACGCTCGCGTGCGGGCTGTCCGGGTTGCGCCGGCTCCGCTACGGGCCGTTGCGGGACCGCGTGCTCGAGGTCCGGTTCGCCACCGCCGCCGGCGAGCTGGTGCGAGGGGGAGGGCCGACGGTCAAGAACGTGACCGGCTACGACATGCCGCGACTGCTGGTTGGCTCGTTCGGGACGCTCGGAGTGCTCACGCGTGTCGTTCTGCGGTGTCAACCTCGACCGATGCACGCGCAATGGGGGCACACATCAGACGATCCAGCCACCGTGCTGGCGAGGAGCTTCCGTGCGTCCGCGGTTCTCTGGGACGGCGCGCGCACCTCGGTCTTGTCGGAGGGGCATCCCGACGATGTCGTCAGCCAGATTGCGACGCTTGGCCTCGAAGCACAGGAAGGTCCGCCACCGGTTCCGGTCGGTGCGCATCGCGGTCGCGCGTCGGTGGCGCCAGCTGATGTGATCGCGGTCGGGCGATCGCTCGACGCGATCGTCGGCGCGCGCTGGATTGCTGAAGCGGGGGTCGGCACTCTCCACGTGGCGTGCGACGAGGAGTCGACGCTCGCGGACGCGCGACAAGCCGTTACGCAACACGGTGGCTGGCTCCTGCGCGAGGAAGGCGCACCGGGTCTCGATGGATTCGGCGTTGAGCTCCCGAACGCGGCGCTGATGGCCCGCGTGAAGACTGCGTTCGATCCGACCAACAAGCTTGCAGCGGGTCGGCTCCCACTTGCTCCTCGTGAGGACGCGAGGATCGCGTCATGACGCGCGACACGAGCGACCTCGTCGCGACGCTCCAGCAAGTCGAGGAGCGGCTCCGCGAGCTCGTCTACGAGTGCTTACGTGAGGCTGCCGAGGACGGCGACCAAGACGCGGTGGCGGAAGAGCGGCGTCTTCAACAAGCGCGTCGCGCCGTCGAACGCGCGCTGCGCGCGCTAGGTCAGGCTCCCGAGGACTGACCGGTCGTCGCGTCGGCTGGCGCGAGCTCGTTGATGCGGTCGATGAGCACCCGAAGCCGCGCCCATCCATACCGGTCGAACCACAGCGCCAGGCGTTCGAGGTCGAGGTGGTCGTCGTCAGCGACTTCGGCGGTCGACGGCTCCACGCGCTCGATCGCACCTCGAGCCAGGATGTCGGCGAACTCCTCGTTGAGTCGTGCGAGCGCGGCATCGTCCAACGCGCGGCGCATGCGCAGCACCAACCGCCCGTCCACGAATCGTTGCGAGTGGTAGTTCGAGTAGAAGCCGACGACTTCGGCGACGGCCACGTCGACATCGTCGGTGATCAGCACCATGTCGAGGTCGTGGTCGCTCACGTAGCCGCGAGCCAGGAGCTCGCGCTCAACGAACGTTCGCCAGTCGGTCCAGTAGGTGCCGCCCGGCACGTCGAGCAGCACGATCGGTCCGGGTTGTGCCTTTCCGGTCTGCACCAACGTCAGCAGCTCAAAGGCTTCGTCGAGGGTGCCGAATCCGCCCGGCAGCAGCACGAAGCCGTCGGCCTCCTTGATGAACGCGAGCTTGCGCGTGAAGAAGTACCGGAAGCTGACGAGCTTCGGATCATCGGCCAATCCGCTCGGCGTCGATTCGAACGGCAGGCGGATGCTCACGCCGAACGCGCGGTCAGCACCCGCACCCTCGATGCCGGCTTCCATGATCCCGGGACCGGCGCCGGTGATCACCATCCAATCTTGTGCCGCGATCGCGGCCGCGAATCGCCGGGCCTGGTCGTACAGCGGGTCATCGGGTTGGGTGCGTGCCGAGCCGAACATCGCGACCTTCAACCCTGACCGGTACGGCTCGAAGACCCGGAACGTCGAGCGCATCTCCTTGAGTGCCGCGTTCGTGATCTTGAGATCGCCGCGGTCGGTGTGGTCGCGCGCGAGCCGGATGGCCGAGGCGATCATCTCGAAGACCAGATCCTGGTTCGCAGGTTCCGTCTCCGCTTGCTCGACGAGAGCGGCGACGGCGGCGTCGAGGTCCGGATCGCCGGTTCGGTGGCGCGGGAGCTTCACTGAAGAACGGGTGCGGCCAGGTCCTTGAGCGACGTCTCCGGCCGCGGCCCAAGGTGTGCGATCACCTCACTCGCCGCGAGGCTGCCGAGCCGTCCGCAACGTCCCAGGTCGTGACCATGGGTGAACCCGAACAAGAAGCCCGCGGCGTACGCATCACCGGCTCCGGTGGTGTCGACGACCGAGCCGTCGACCGGGTGTGCGTCGGCCACGTGGACCTCATCGCCGCTGACGACGATCGAGCCTCTGGCGCTGCGAGTGAGCGCGGCAACTTCGCAGTGCTTGCTGACGCGCTGAAGCGCGGCATCGAAGTCGCTGACCTCGTAGAGCGCGCAGATCTCGGCTTCGTTCGCGAAGAGGATGTCGACCTCGCGGTCGACCAAGGTGAGGAAGTCGTCGCGGTGACGATCGACGCAACCGAAGTCGGAGAGCGTCAACGCGACGCGCCGGCCACTCTCGTGTGCGGCGGTGGCTGCACAACGGAAGGCTTCTTTCGCCGAGGGCTGGTCGAACAGGTAGCCCTCGAGGTAGGTGACCTCGGCCGAAGCGATGAGCTCGGCATCGACGTCCTCTGGCCCGATCTCCGCCGCGGCTCCGAGGAACGTCGTGAGCGTGCGCTCGGCATCTGGGGTCACGACGACGAGGCATCGACCCGTCGCGGGACCCTCGGTTGCCGGCGCGGTGCCGAACCGCACGCCCGAGGCGCGGATGTCATGGGTGAACACCTCACCGAGCTCGTCGTCGCGCACGCGGCCGATGAACGCAGCGGAGCCACCGAAGGATGCGATCCCGACCATCGTGTTCGCGGCGGAGCCGCCGGAGACGGAAGTGGTCGGTCCCATGGCGTCGTACAGCGCGTGTGCGCGATCAGCGTCTGCGAGCGACATGCCCCCCTTCATGAGGCCGTGCTCGGTCAGGAACGAGTCGTTCTCATGGCTGAGCACGTCGACGAGCGCGTTGCCGATGCCGACGACATCGAGTGGTTTGGCGTCCGTCATCAGGCGGGAACGCTGGCGACGTCGGCGACTGCGATCGGGATGCTCGTTCGCTCTCGCAACCGGCGCCCGACCGTCTGCGCACGTCCGTAGAGCGTGGTGCGCTGCTCGAGCGGTCGGCCGAGCGGCGTGACGATCGCTTCGAGATCGGAGTCATCGATCTCTTGCCCGTGGCTTGCACCAGCAGCTCGCGAGATGTTCTCGTCCATCAACGTTCCGCCAAGGTCGTTGCAGCCGGCGCGCAGTGCCTGGCGGGCGCCGCCCATGCCGACCTTCACCCACGACACCTGGATGTTGTCGATCCAGCGGTGATAGGCGATGCGACCCACCGAGTGCATGAGCAGCACCTCTCTGAACGTCGGTCCCTGCCGCGCCTTCTTCTGGAGGTAGATCGGCGTGGCCATGTGCACGAACGGCAGCGGGACGAACTCGGTGAATCCGCCCGTCTCCTTCTGGAGGTCGCGGGTACGGAGCATGTGCCGCGCGACGTGGACAGGTCGTTCGACGGTCCCGAACATGATCGTCACGTTCGAGCGCAAGCCCACTGAGTGTGCGATGCGATGCGCCTCGAGCCATTCCTCGGTCGTCACCTTGTCGGGGCAGATCACCGCACGGACCTCGTCATCGAGGATCTCGGCCGCCGTCCCCGGAAGGCTGGCCAAGCCGGCGTCCTTGAGGTCTTGGAGGTAGTCGCTCAGTGGCACGCCGAGCCGGCGCGCTCCTTCGGTGACCTCCAAGGCGGTGAACCCATGCATGTGGATGCTCGGCGCGGCTTGCTTCACCGCGCGCGCAACCTCGATGTAGTAGTCGCCGTCGAAGTCGGGATGGATGCCGCCTTGCAAGCACACCTCGGTGGCACCGTGATCGACCGCTTCCACGACGCGGCGCTGCATCTCCTCGAGGTCGAGGAGGTAAGGCGCACCGCGCAGGTTGAGCGAGAGCGGACCCTTGGAGAACGCGCAGAACCGGCACTTGAAGGTGCACACGTTCGTGTAGTTGATGTTGCGGTTGCGCACGAACGTGACGACATCGCCTACTGCGTCGATCCGGAGCTGGTCGGCGACCTCAGCAACTCGCGCGACCTCGCTGCCGTGCGCGCCGAGCAAGGTGACGATCTCGTCGACGCCGACCTCCTCGCCGGCAAGCACGCCGTTGAGCACTTCGCCGACCGGTCCGCCGGCGCGCGCCGGCGTGGGCGGCGGGAGCAGCACCGGTGGCTCGCTGTCACTTCCGGCATGCCACACATCTGCGCGGGCGAGGCCTTCGGAGTCGGACACGCGAATCACCGCGGTGGCGGTGTCGGCGTGGAGCCAACGCTCCGGTTGGGCAACGAACTCCGGATAGATCGTGAGGCGGGGCGCGAGCACCTTGCCGCAAGCTTCGGTGGCATCACGGAGGAGCTCGAGCGCTGGCCACGGACGCTCGGGGTTCACGTGATCCGGGGTCACCGGTGACACGCCGCCCCAGTCGTCGATACCCGCGGCAATCAGCGGCGCGAGGTCGTCGGCGAGGTTCGGTGGTGCCTGGATGTGCATCGCGGCACCGAGCACGAGTCGCGCGGCGACGACGGTCCAGAGCATCTCCTCGGGCTCGCAGGCCGGCGCGCGGTGCATCGCGGTGTCGGTCTTGGGCAGGAAGTTCTGGATGATGACCTCTTGCACGTGACCGTGGCGTTCGTGCGCCTCGCGGATGGCGAGCAGCGCGTCGATGCGCTCGGCGCGCGTCTCGCCGATGCCGACGAGGAGCCCGGTCGTGAAGGGGACACGTGCTTCTCCGGCGGCTTCGAGGGTCGCGAGACGTCGTTCGGGGGTCTTGTCGGGGGCGCCGTGGTGCGGACCACCCGGTTCACCCAAGCGCGCGGCGAGCGTCTCGATCATCATCCCTTGGGACGGGCTGACGGCTCGCAGTCGCTCGAACTCGGCGCGCGACAGCGCACCGGCGTTCGCATGGGGGAGGAGACCGGTCTCGTCGAGCACGGCGCGCGCGGCGGCCTCGAGGTAGGCGACCGTCGACTCGTAGCCGTGGGAATCGAGCCACTCACGGGCGACGGGGTAGCGATCCTCCGGTGCTTCCCCGAGCGTGAACAGCGCTTCATGGCATCCGAGGGCTGCGCCATGTCGCGCGATCGCGAGCACCTCGTCGAGTGACAGGTAGGGCGCCGCGAGGCGCGCGGGCGGCTTGGCGAACGTGCAGTAGCCGCAGCGATCGCGGCACATCATCGTGAGCGGGATGAACACCTTGGGCGAGAACGTGATGCGGTCGCCGTGTGCGTCGTCGCGCAACCGCGCTGCTTCAGGCGCGAGCGATGACGCCGACGCAGACACAAGCGCGAACGCGTCCTGACGGCTCAACATGATGGGTCCGAGATTAGAGCCCTCACGCGGTTGCGGCGGCCGAATCGTCGACAAGCCACACGATTCGTTCCGCTCGCACCCGCGCCGCGGGCACGGGGTCGCCGCGCTTCACCCGGGCGAAGGCCTCCGACTTCTCTGCGCCTGCGACCGTGAAGACCACCAGGCGCGCGCGGGCGATCGCTGGGAACGTGAACGTGACTCGAGGATGCGGATGCATCGTGTCGCCCGCGGCCACAACGAACCAGTCGGCTTCTTCGAGCGATGGAGCGCGAGGGAAGAGAGACGCTGTGTGTCCATCTGATCCGAGACCGAGGTGGATGAGGTCGATGGGACGGGAGTCGCGCACGAGCGTGTCGTAAGCGTCGGCCGCGGCGGTCGGGCCGTCGCCCGCATGGCGCATCGAGTGCACTGCCCTCGGCGCTACCTGATCGACGAACGCGATTCGAGCCATCCCTTCGTTCGAGCCCGGACCGTCAACCGGAACCCACCGCTCGTCTCCGAAGAACACGTCGACGCTCGACCAATCGACGTTCGTCGTCGCGAGCAGCTCGTAGCAGCGGCGTGCCGTGTCACCACCCGACAACGCGACGGACTGGGGTGCTTCCCGGGCGAGGAGCTCGGCGAAGGCCTGTGGCACGTCGGGCACCACCTCGATCGTCCCTTCCACCTCGGCGATGATACGACCGATGGATCGCGGCACCATCGCTGTGTACGAGCAGCGAGCCAAAGAGTGGCGTGACCGTCGCCCCGCTCGATTCGCCGAGCGCGCCCGCGCGCTCGGTCGCGCGGTCGGACGCGGTCGGGTGCGCATCGACGCGGGATGCGGTGCCGGTCTTCACCTCCGTGATCTGGGAAGGCCCGTGGTCGCGCTCGACGCGGCGCACGCGATGCTGCAGCTCGCTCGCGAAGCCGCACCGCACGCGTGGTGTGTGCAAGCCGATCTCGAGAGGTTGCCGTTCCGGCGGGGCAGCATCGACGGGTCGTGGGCTCTGGCCAGCTACTTGCACATTCGGCGCGATCACCTTCCGTGGGCGCTGCGGGAGCTCCAGCAGGTGGTCTCGGTGGGGGCGTCGGCGAGCTTCACGATGCGGCGCGGCGCAGCCGCGGAAGGCGAGCTGCCGGGCGACGACTTCCCGGGTCGCTTCTTCGCAGAGTGGGAACCCGAGCCGCTGCGTGACGTGCTCACGGGTGCGGGCTTCGAGGTCGGGGCCATGGAGTCGACACAAGAGTGGATCAACGTCCAGGTGACACGGAGCCGCACGTTGCCCGATGTCGTCGGGCCAGAGATGCGCGTGCTCGTGTGCGGGTTGAACCCCAGCCTCTACGCCGCCGACGTTGGAGTGGGCTTCGCGCGCCCGGGCAACCGGTTCTGGCCGGCCGCGCTCGCCGCGGGATTGGTGAGCGCTGATCGGGACCCGGGTCATGCGTTGCAGCACCACGCCGTCGGGATGACCGACCTGGTGAAGCGAGCGACCGTTGGTGCCGACGAGCTGAAGAAGGCGGAATACGTGGAAGGGATGGCGCGTGTCGAACGTCTCGTGGAGTGGCTCCAACCGCGCGTGGTCTGCTTCGTCGGGTTGGCCGGCTGGCGCGCCGCGAAGGACAAGAAGGCCACCGCTGGCGAGCAACCCGAGGCCCTCGGTGGCCGACCGGTCTACGTCATGCCCAACCCGTCAGGCCTCAACGCGCACAGCAAGCTCGACGACTTCACCGAGCACCTGCGAGGGGTCATCGCGCTCGCTGACGTGAGCGTGTAGCCAGGAGTTCGCTGCGAGGTGGCTTCGCCGCCTCGCAGCAGCCTTGCTGTGAAGCGAGTTGCGTTGGAGGGGGCCGGCGGGGGAGGCCTGCCTCCCCCGCCCAACTGCCCTCTCCGTCATGAGACTTCGGCGCGCTTCTTCTCGAGCGTGTTGAACGCGTCGTGGAAGCTGGCGGAGAAGGAGGCGACGCCTTCACGCTCGAGTGTCGCCGTCACATCGTCGAAGTCGACACCGGCGTCCGCGAGCGCGTCGAGCGTCGCCTTCGCTCCGTCGACGTCTTCTTCGACCGAGTCGACCCGCAACGTGGCCTGACCTTCGTGCAGCGCGTCGATCGACGCCTGCGCCAAGGTGTTCACGGTGTCCTTGCCGATGAGCTCGTCGACGTAGAGGGTCGGGGGGTAGTTGGGGTTCTTCGTGGAGGTCGACGCCCACAGCGGACGCTGGAGGCGCGCACCCTTCGCCGCGAGTGCATCCCAACGCGAACCCGAGAACTGCTCTGTGAAGAGCTGGTACGCGAGCTTGGCGTTGGCGACGGCAGCCTTGCCACGCAACGCGTGACCTTCAGGAAGTCGACGGTCGGTCTCGGTGTCGACGCGGCTCACGAAGAACGACGCGACCGACGACACCTTCGCGAGGTCGCCACCCTTCTCGGCGAGCTGTTCCAAGCCGGTGAGATATGCATCGATGACCTGCGCGTGTCGTTCCAACGCGAAGATCAGCGTGACGTTCACGTTGATCCCTTCCGCGATCATGGCGGTGATCGCGGGAAGCCCATCCTCGGTCGCGGGGATCTTGATCATCACGTTGGGACGACCGAGATCCTCGAAGAGCTCCTTGGCCTGGCTGCACGTGCCACCGGTGTCGTGCGCGAGATCGGGGGACACCTCGAGCGACACGAAGCCGTCGGCGCCGCCGGTCTCGTCGTAGACGCCGCGCAAGAGGTCGGCTGCGCTCGCGACGTCTTCGGTCACCAGGCGCCAGTACGAGTCCTCGATCCCGAGCCCATCCTCGGCGCAGGCCGCGAGCCCCTCGTCGTACACGTCGCCCGTCCCCATCGCCTTCTCGAAGATGGTCGGGTTCGAGGTGACGCCACGGATGTCGTCTTCGGAGAAGAACTTGGCAAGACCGCCGTCGAGCAGCAGCGACCTGGTGAGGTTGTCGTACCACGGGCTCTGTCCGAACTGGTTGAGCGCCGCGATCTGGGATGCCATGGGATGTCCTCTTTCTTCAGTGCCCCAGCAGCGCGCGAGCGCGCTCGACGACGTTGTCCACAGTGAAGCCAAAGTGCTCCAGCGCGACCGCACCGGGCGCCGAGGTCCCGAAGGTGTCGATGCCGATCACATCATCGGCGTAGCGCTCCCAGCCGAACGGCGAAGCCGCCTCGACGGCCAAGGTCGGGAGCCCTGGCGGTAGGACGCTTGCGCGGGCGTCCTCAGGCTGCTGCTCGAAGAGGTCCCAGGACGGCATGGAGACGACACGCGTCGCGATGCCCTCCTTCGCCAGCACTTCCTGCGCGTCGACGCAGAGCGAGACCTCAGAGCCACACGCGACGAGGACGAGGCCGAGATCGCCCTGCTCGTCGACGAGTGTGTACGCACCCGCGGCCACTCCCGCGGCGCCGCGTTCGGCGGTGCCCTCGAGCACCGGGATCTTCTGGCGGGTGAGGATGATCGCGGTCGGTCCTTCGCCATCGAAGTGGATGCGCCACGCCTGGGCCACTTCGTTCGCGTCGGCAGGGCGGATGACGCGCAATCCGGGCATCGCGCGCAGCGACGCAAGGTGCTCGATCGGCTGGTGCGTCGGGCCGTCCTCGCCGACGCCGACGGAGTCGTGGGACCACACGAACGCGGTCTTGTACCGCGACAACGCCGCGAGGCGCGCGGTTGGTCGCATGTAGTCGGAGAACACGAAGAACGTGCCGCCGACGGGGAGCGTGTGGCTCACCGCCATGCCGTTCATCACGCTGCCCATGGCGTGCTCGCGTACGCCCCAGTGGAGCTGTCGTCCGCCGAGCTCCTTCGCTGCGATCACGGGCGCGCCCTTGAGCTCGGTGCCGGTGTTGCCGGTGAGGTCAGCGCCGCCCGAGACGATGCCGGGCACCACGTCGAGGACGGCGCAGAGCACTTCGGAGCACGCGCTGCGCGTCGCGACCTCTTCGCCCGCTGGCCAGCTCGGAAGCTTCGCTTCCCAACCACGCAGCCCGCGTGACTCGAGGCAGGCGTCGAAGTCGTCAGCAGCGCCGGCGTCGCGGGTGCGCAGCTGGCCGCGCCGTTGCTCCCATTCGGCGCGCGCGCCACCGCCGCGCAGGCCGGCCTCGCGGTAGAAGGCGAGGACGTCGTCGGGAGCGTAGAAGGTCTGGTCGGTCGGCAGCCCGAGGATCTCCTTGATGGCGACGTTCTCGTCCTCACCCAATGGGTTCCCATGTGCGAACTCTGAGTCGGTGTACTTCGGCGACGGCCACCCGATGTGGCTACGCAGCACGACCAGGCTCGGTCGCGACTCCTCAGCCATCGCGTCGCGCAGCCCAGCTTCGAGCGCATCGACGTCGTTTGCTACCTCGCCGAGCTGGACGACGTGCCATCCGTACGACTCGAAGCGCTTCGGGACGTCGTCGGAGTACGAAAGCTCGGTTGGTCCGTCGATCGAGATGTGGTTGTCGTCGTAGACGTAGATGACGCGTCCGAGTCCGAGGTGGCCGGCGAGCGACGCGGCCTCGTGACTGATTCCCTCTTGAAGGTCACCGTCGGAGCAGATCGCGAAGACGCGGTGATCGCACACCTCGGTACCGAATCGCGCGCGGAGGTTCGCTTCGGCGATCGCGATGCCGATCCCGTTGCCGAAACCCTGGCCGAGCGGCCCGGTCGTCACCTCGACGCCGGCGGTGTGGCGGTACTCGGGGTGTCCCGGTGTGCGCGAGCCGAGCTGGCGGAACGCGCGCAGGTCGTCGAGCTCGAGACCGAAGCCAGTGAGGTAGAGGCTCGCGTAGAGCAACATCGACGCGTGGCCCGCTGACAGCACGAAGCGATCGCGGTCGGGCCATTCCGGTGCCGAAGCGTCGTACGTCATGACACGCGTGAACAGCGCGTGCGCGAGCGGCGCGAGCGCAAGTGGTGTACCAGGGTGTCCCGAGTTCGCTGCTTGTACCGCGTCGATCGCGAGACCGCGCATCACGTCGATCCCGCGCTGCTCGAGGTCGGTGGTCGCCACTCTCCGCCTCCTCCTTCATGATCGCGCTCGCTCGGGCTTGGGAACCACATGATTGTCGCGTTGCGCCAGCGAGAACCTGCGGCACGTGTTGGAGGTGTTCCCCGGGAGGGGATCAGGAGAACAAGGCGAGGCTGGCGGTGAAGCCGTGGAGGAAGTTCCGCCCTCCGATGGGCCCGATCTCGCCGGCGCAGAAGGCGCCCGCCGCGGGGATGGGGCCGAGCAGCTCGGCGACGACTCCGGCGTCGTGATCCGGCGTGCCGAACAGGTGTCGGCCACGTCCGTTACAGGTGAACACCAGCGCGGCGCTCGCTTCTGCGCCCGCGAGCAGCGACCGGAGGTCCTCGTCGGCGGCACCGGCGTCACGAACTTGGAACTGCACGGTCTGGCCGACCGCGATCTGGTCGCCGACGGCGAGCGCGCCCGTTTCCCGGTCGGCGCCAACGAGGTTCCGGATCAGGAAGTCGCCCCGCTCGAACTTGGTGCGGTGCTCGTCAACGACCACACCGAGGTGGAGCCCGGACTGCACCAGAGCCCGGTCCTGCTCGTCGAGGCCGTCGGCAAGCTCTCGGAGGCGCTCGAGTGCCTGGCGGCCTCCCAGCTCCTGGATGAAGTTCCGGTGCGCGGCGGTCACGACGAACGGCTGACCGATCGGGCGACACCCTTGAGAGACGACCGGGCGCACGTCGACACCGTCGAGGAACACTCCGACGGCACCCTGTGCGCGGACGTCGCCGTCAGCGACGATCCGATTGCCGCCTGGACGCATGGCCGCCGACGCGACACCCCCGATGACGCGCAGCCCCGGACGGTCCTCGTCGAGGCGGCGAAGGAATGCGTCGGCGGGGAACGAGAACGGCTCGGCGAGGAGCATCAGCGTTGGCGGCGTCTCGTCGATCTCGGGCCATCCGACGATCGCCGGTCCATCCGGCGTGTCCTGCACATCGAGGGTGACCGGCGTGAGGTGAGCATCAGGGAGAGACCCGGCGAGAAGCGAGAACGCGGGCGCCTCTTCCACTTCTTCGGCGTTGCCGATCACCGAGACCGCAGTGGCGCCGATGAGCACCCGCGGGTTCAGCAGCTCCCGTAGCGCGGGGACGAGGTCGTCGAACGCACCAACGAAGTGCGGTGACGCGAAGCACACCACGAGGTCGGGATCATCACCGTCGAGCTGTTCCATGACCGCGCCCGCGGTCTCGCCGACGGCGTGCGAAGCGAGTGGGTGCCGCGACAGTCCCGATGCGAAGTGGTTCACCTGGGTCACGCTAGGCCGGGTCGCTCGTGGCCACGGAGTCGCCACCGACCCACACCTGCTGGACGCGCGCGGTCATCGGATCGACCGCAACGATGTCGGCGACTGCACCTGGAACCAGCCGACCGCGATCGCTGAGGCCCAGGACGGCCGCGGGAATCGCGGTTGCCATCTCGAGTGCCCGCGCGATGGGAACTCCGATCGCCACCAAATTTCCGACGGCGCCGTCGAGCCCAGTCGTCGCGCCAGCCAGCACGCCGTCGGTGGTCCACGCGGCACCGTCGGCCTCGACGAGAGCTCCGATCGCGACCGCATCGCTGACGAGCGCGACGTTCTTCTTGCGCGCGAGCGCGAGTCGGAGCGCTACGGGGTGTACGTGCACGAGATCGGCGATCACCGTGGGTGTGAGCCGTTCGTCGTCGAGCGCTGCGCCCGCGAGTCCTGGATCTCGGTGGTGAAGCGATCCCATGCCGTTGAACAAGTGAGTCACCACAGTCGCGCCGGCATCGGCGGCCGCGATCGCGTCGTCGTACGAAGCGGAGGAATGGCCCAGCGCAACGACCACCTCCCGATCGTTGAGCGCGCGCGTGGTCGCGAGGTCAGGATCAGCCTCGGGAGCCAGCGTCACCATCCGCACCAGGTTGGGGTGCTGGTCGAGCAAGGCGCCGGTCCATGCGGGGTCTGCCGTCGTGAGCACCTCGCGCCGATGTGCACCCGGCGCGCCACCGAGGAATGGGCCTTCGAGGTGAACGCCCAGAATTGTGGAGCTGAGTGGGAGTGAAGTAGCCGCGTTCGCGCGCGTGAGCAGCCCGTCGTATGCCGCGAGCTCGGTCGAGATGAATGTCGCGCACCATGCGGTCGTCCCGGCGCGCGCGAGCTGCGCGGCTGCTTGCGACCATTGTTCGGGGGGCGCGGTGGCGAAGTCGATCTCGCCGATGCCGTTCACCTGAAGATCGATGTAGCCGGGCGCCACCACGAGGTCACCGAGGTCGAGCGCTCCGCTTGGCGCGCGACCATCACCCACCTCTTGGATGATCCCGTCCGCGATCGCGACCCATCCTGCGTGCGGGGTACCGGGCGGGCACACGGCGGCGGCGAGCACCGTCGTCGCAGCCACCGACCTAGGCTACCGGCGCCCTTGCTCACGTCGTGTCGGAGTGGAGCGAACTACATGCCGGATGTCTTGGCGATGCATGCCGAAGGCAATCCCGATGGACTTGCGGTGATCGTCGACAGAAGCGGTGGCGCGCGCGCGTCGACCACTTCCTTCGGTGAGCTCAACGCGCTGGTCAACCGGTTGACGCACGCGCTGTGGTCACTTGGAGCACAGCCGGGAGAGCGGCTGGTGTGGTGCGGCCCGAACTCCTTGGAAGTGATCACTGTCATCCATGCAGCGCGCAAGGGCTCGTTGGTGGCCGTTCCGCTGTCGTATCGCTTCACGCCTGACGAGATGGCGTACGTCATCGACAACTCCGATGCCACGACCGTGGTCATCGACGCTGAACAGGCGCTTTTGCTCGCCGAGGTGGCGAGCTTGCTACCGAAGGTGCAGCGCGTGATCGTCTTCGGCGGGGACGTGCCCGACGGGTTCCTGGCGTGGGACGACGTGATCAAGGACATGGCCGACGCCGAGCCCGAGGCGGCCACGCCGGATCCGGAGACACCGGGGACTGGGTCGTCGATGATCTACACGTCGGGAACGACCGGGAAGCCCAAGGGTGCGCTGCGCACCACGACCGATTCCGAGACGGTCTTCGCGTTGATCGGAGAGCTCGATCTGCGCATGGGAGAAGAGGTCAGCCTGACCACCGGTCCGCTGTACCACTCCGGGCCGTTGGCGTGGATGACGCTGAACCACACGCTCGGTTGCCCCGTCGTCGTGCTGCGCCGCTTCGACCCGGTCGCGTGGCTGCGGCTCGTGCGTGAGCACGGCGTCACCAACACGTTCTCGGCGCCGACGCAGCTGAAGCGGATCGTGACGTTGCCCGATGACGAGCTAGCGAAGGCCGACATGTCGTCGATGCGATCGCTGGTGGCCAACGCTGCACCCGTGCCGTACGCGCTGAAGCAGGAGTTCATCGAGAAGCTCGGCCCTGGATACTTGTACGAGGTCTACGGGTCCACCGAGCTCGGCGTCGCGACGGTGCTGCCACCTGCCGATCAGCTGCGCAAGCCCGGGTCTTGCGGGAAGACGTACGGAAGTGTCGAGGTGCGCATCCAGCGCGACGACGGAACCATCGCGGACCCGAACGAGCCGGGCGAGCTGTTCATCCGCACGCGCCTCGCGATGGACGGCTACCACCGCACCACCGAGCAGCTCACCGAAGCACAAGGCGGTGAGTGGAAGTCGGTCGGCGATGTCGCATACGTCGACGACGAGGGCTACGTGTTCATCTGCGATCGCAAGAAGGACATGATCATCTCGGGTGGTGTGAACATCTATCCCGCCGAGATCGAGGCGGTGCTGCATGAGCATCCTGACGTGCTCGACGTCGCGGTGTTCGGCATCCCCGACGACGAGTGGGGTGAGAGCGTCTACGCCATCGTGCAACCGAAGCCCGGCGCGGCGGTGACGCCTGGTGATCTGAACGCGTTCGCCGAGGGCAAGCTCGCGGGCTACAAGCGACCGCGCATCTTCGAGCTTCGCGACGAGCTGCCGCGTACCGATGCCGGCAAGCTCCTCAAGCGCGTCCTGCGCGACGAGTTCTGGCAGGACCGCGAGCGAGCGGTCTGAGCGCGGCTCCGGTGGGCCGCGTCCTCAACGAGCACGACTCGAAGCAGCTCGTCGCCGAGCACGGGGTTCCGGTCGTGGAGGACCGGCTTGTGCCGGACGCGTCGGCTGCGGTCGGTGCGGCCGACGAGCTCGGCTATCCGGTGGTTCTCAAGCTGTCCGGTGACGGCATCGCGCACAAGACCGAGCGGGGTTTGGTGCGGCTCTCGCTCAAGAACGCAGGAGACGTTGAGCGCGCCGCGGGCGAGCTGCTTGCCGCGGCCACACCAGACGACGGTCAGGTGGCGTTGCTGGTCGCGCCAATGGTGTCGGGAAACCGCGAGCTCATCGCCGGCGTGCATCAGGATCCGCAGTTCGGCCCCTGCGTGATGCTCGGGATCGGCGGCGTGCTCGCAGAGGCGACTGCAGATGTGGTCTTCCGGCTCGTGCCGATCGACGTGGTCGATGCCGAGGCGATGATCGATGAGCTCACGGCGCAACCCCTTCTCGGAGAGGTCAGAGGTGAGCCTGCGGTCGACCGGGCCGCGATCGCAGCCGCGTTGCTTGGTCTCTCTCAGCTCGCGCAACAGCGTCCCGACGTGAGCTCGGTGGACGTGAACCCGTTGGTGGTCGCCGACGGTCGACCGGTCGCGGTCGACGCGTTGGTCGAGCTCGGCGACGCCTGATGGGCACCATCGCACCAGACGCGTTCCAAGCGCTCTTCGAGCCGCGCGGAGTCCTCGTGGCTGGAGTCTCGGGGCACCCGGGAAAGTTCGGCTTCGTCGCGCTGCACAACATCATCACGCAGGGATATGCGGGCACGGTCTACGGCACCAACCTCGAAGGCGGGGAAGTCCTCGGTGTGCAGATGGTGACGTCCGTCGAGGATTTGCCCGCCGATGCGGTGATCGACCTCGTGTTCGTGTGCACGCCGGCTTCGGCCAACGTCGGGTTGCTCCGGGCCTGCGCGGCGCGCGGTGTGCGCGCGGCCTTCGTCACGTCGGGTGGATACGGCGAGGCTGGTCCGGAGGGGAAGGCCGCGGAGGCCGAGCTCGTGCAGCTGGCAGACGAACTGGGTCTCTTGCTCGTCGGGCCCAACGGCCAGGGCGTCGTGTCGACGCCGGCGAGCCTGTGCGCGCAGATCGTGGCCCCGTTCCCGCCCCCCGGCGCCATCGGTATCGCAAGCCAATCGGGCAACTTCGTGTCGTCGTTCCAGAACCTCGCGGTCTCATCCGGGGTTGGTGTCAGTCGCGCCGTGTCGGCCGGCAACGCCGCGGCGGTGACCGTGGCCGACCTTCTCGAGAGCTATGCCGGCGACTCCGCGACGCGCGTCGGGCTCGCGTACGTGGAGGGGATCGAGCACGGCCGGGAGTTCTACGAGCGCGTGCGCGCGGTCACGGCGACGATGCCCGTCGTCGTGGTCAAGGGCGGTGCCACTGGAGGCGGAGCTCGCGCTGCGTCTTCCCACACGGGTGCGCTCGCAACCGACGACCGAGTCTTCGACGGCATGTGCCATCAGGCTGGTGTGTGTCGTGCGGCCACGATCGAAGAGGCGTTCGAGGCAGCCGCGACGTTCGCAACGCAACCACTTCCTCGTGGTCCGCGCGTTGGCGTGGTCACGACCGCCGGTGGGTGGGGCGTCGTGACCGCGGACGCAATCAGTCGTTCGGACCTCGAGCTGGTCGAGCTGCCGCCCGATCTGCTTGCTCGGATCGATGAGCTCCTCCCGCCCCGCTGGAGCAGGAACAACCCGATCGACATGGCGGGCGGGGAGACACGTGACACGATCCCCGCGGTGCTCGAGCTTGTCGCGTCACACGATGATGTGGACGCGGTGATCTACCTCGGGCTGGGGATCCAATCGAACCAAGCGCGACTCATGCGCGATGGCCGCTTCTTTCCGGACCATGGCCTGGAGCGGATCGTTGCGTACCACGAGCGACAGGACGCTCGCTTTGCGCAGGCGGCTGCCGACGTCAGCGCGGCAACCGGCAAGCCTGTGCTCACCGCAACCGAGCTCGCGGTGACGGATCCGACCAACGCGGGACCGGCGGCGGTGCGCGCGAGCGGCCGTCTTTGCTACCCGTCGTCGAACCGGGCGGTGACGGCACTCGCGCACCTCTGGCGTCATGCGAGACATCGGCAGCTGCGCCATGAAGGCAGTGCGGCGTGAGAACGACGCGAACAGTGGCGGTGGTGCTCGCGGTCGGTGCGCTCGGGTGCGGCGCGGCGGGCGCCATGCAAGGTGGCGAGACCGCGCTTGAACCGACCGAGCGTGGCTCCGTCGAGACACCCTTCTGGTCGCCCCGCCGCGTTCCACAGCCGATCGTGGATGCGGTCGGCGCCCAACGGCTTCAGGCCGCACTCGATGCGCAAGTGGTCGGCGTCGATGCCTGCTTCGTCGTCGACGAAGGCGGCGCGCCGCTCGCGGCGCGATCGGCTGACCTCCCGTTCGTCCCCGCGTCGACCGAGAAGCTGGTGACGGGCGCGGTCGCGTTGGCAGTGCTCGGCAGCGAGTCGGTGCTCGAGACGCGGGTGATGGCTCCCGCCGCACCGCAGAACGGCGCGATCGATCGCCTGTGGATGGTGGGTGGCGGCGATTTCTTGCTGATGACGCCGGAAGCGCAAGCGTTGCGGGAGCAGATCCCCGAGCTGCGCGGCACGCCGACCACGCCGTTGGTGCAGCTGGCAGACGCGATCGTCGCTGCGGGAGTGAAACGAATCCCCGGCGGCGTCATCGGCGACGACTCGCGGTACGAGACGCTGCGCTACCTGCCGACCTGGAAGGACAGCTACCGCACCGAAGGTCAGGTCGGTCCGCTGGGCGCGCTCACCGTCAATGGCGGGTTCAGTCAGCTTCAGCCGCAGCCCGTGCCCGTCGTGGACCCGGCGGTGTTCGCGGCTTCGGAGCTGGCGCGCCTGCTCGAGGATCGCGGCGTGACGATCGGGAGCGGCGCCGACCGCGGCAAGGTGGGTGACGGCGCCGTTGAGATCACCAAGGTCCAGTCGCCGCCGATGACCGCGGTGGTGGGCGAGATGATCGCCGTGAGCGACAACCTCGGCGCGGAGCTGCTCATGCGCGAGATCGGCCTGGCCGCGTCGCAGCAGGGGACGACCGCGGCGGGCGTGCTCGCCGCCATGCAGAAGCTGACCGAGCTCGGCCTTCCCACGGCGAACGTTGCCTTCGTCGATGGGTCCGGGCTCGATCGTGGCAACCGCATGACCTGTCAGCTGCTCGACGCAACCCTCGACCTCGGCGCCACGACAGAGTTCGCGTCACTGTGGACGGGTCTCGCGGTCGCGGGGCAGTACGGGACGATGGTCGACCAACACGAAGGCACGATCCTCGACGGCAAGCTCCGAGGCAAGACGGGTTCGCTGGATGGAGTCACCGGCTTGGTCGGCATCGTCGAGGTTGGCCGTCCGCTGCGGTTCGCGTTCATCGCCAACGGCGCGTTCACGGAGGGCGAGGGCATCGCATTGCGAGGCCGGATCGCCGCGATCATTGCGACGTTCCCCGATGCACCACCGGCCGACCTGCTGGTGCCGCGTCCGGTTGGGGAGCCGGCGACCACCGACCCTTAGACTCCCGATCGATGGAGCAGCCGAGCGTTCCGAAGGGCGACCGTAGGTACCCTGCGGTCGAGCGAGCGCGACCGTAATGGCGGCCGACGACACCGCTGCGGAGGACACCCCGCGCGCTCCGCTCCCGCAGCTCGTGCTCGAGCTGCGTGATCTCGTCGTCTCGTACGTCAAGCAAGAGACGGTCGCCCCGCTCAAGCAGCTGGGTCGCTACGTGGGCTTCGGGATCGCCGGCGCGTTCCTGCTAGGTCTCGGCTCTCTCCTCCTGGGTGTTGGCGGACTGCGCGCGCTCCAGACCGAGACCGGCGACACGTTCAAGGGCGATTGGTCGTGGGCGCCCTACGGGATCATGTTCGTCACGCTCATGACGAGTGGGGTGCTGGTGTGGTCTGCCCGCCGATCGCGCGAACAGCGCAAAGCGCGGCGCGCGAGTGCGTAGGTCTTTCGAAGTGAAGGAGCAGCGATGAACAGGCTCGGCGCACCCGGACCGATCACGCGTGACGACATCGAGTCGAAGCTCCGCGAGATCCAGGGTGGTCAGCAGGCCGGTGCTGAAGCCGCGCGCGGCGTCGGCCGCATGACGGGGGTGCTCGTCGCCGCCGGCGCCATTGGCGTGGCGTACCTCCTCGGCCGTCGTCGCGGGAAGAAGCGGCGCACGATCGTCGAAGTTCGGCGCGTCTGACGATGACCTGGCTCCTAGGCCGCCTGTTGCGCAACGGGTTCAAGCGCGGGCTGCTCGAGGGCTCGCGCGGCTGGCTCTATGTCGGTGTGGCCGCCGCGGCGGTGAACGTTGCGAAGCGGATCCTCACGGAGCCCGAAGAGACGGTGTACTCGGCCGAGCTGAAGCCCGGGCAGGGGATCGAGGTGCGAACGGTTCGCCGTGAGAAGGACGAGCCCAAAGGGCGAAAGAAGCGCCGGTAGCCTTTCGCGCGTGAATGTCTTGCTGCGCAACCCGCGGCGTGAGCTCCAGATCGACGGTCCGCTCACCGTGCATGCGCTCCTGGGTCGACTCGACCTGAATCCAGAGTCGGTGCTCGTGATCGTCGGCGACGAGCTCGTTGCTCGCGATGCCCGTATCGCTGACGATGCTGAAGTCGAGATCCGCCCCGTCATCTCTGGCGGCGCCGACGCGGCGACCGAAGGGAGCTCGCCAGCGAGCGAACGCCCGCGGACGGGGTATCCCCGGCCGCAGAGAGCGAGCGAGTAGAGATGAAGTGTCGGGTCTGCCGCGGGCCAGCGGTGATCGACATCCGGCGTCACAACGCGGCTTTCTGTGGCGACCACTTCGTCACGCACTGCCGGGAACAGGTGAAGCGCGCCGTTCACGAGCACAAGATGATGGATCCGGCGGAGCGGGTGCTTGTCGCGGTGTCGGGCGGGAAGGACTCGCTCGCGCTGTGGGACCTCCTCACCGACCTCGAGTACGCGGCGGAGGGGCTGTATCTCGGTCTCGGCATCGACGGGTACTCCGACGAATCGCTGCAGCACACGCGCGCCTACGCGAGCAGCCGCGGACTGAAGCTCCACGAGGTCGACCTCGGCCAGGACGATGGGTTCACGATCCCGGTCGCCGCGAGCGTCACGCACCGTGCGCCCTGCGGTGCGTGTGGTCTTTCGAAGCGTCATCTCTTCAACTCGTTCGCGCGTGACCACGGGTACGACGTCGTCGCCACTGGGCACAATCTCGATGACGAGGCGGCCGTCTTGCTCGGCAACGTGCTGCGTTGGGAGACCGGGTACCTCGGACGCCAGCACCCGGTGCTCCCGACCGCTCTGGGGTTCGTGCGCAAGGTGAAACCACTGATCAGGCTTGGTGAACGCGAGATGGCCGCGTACTGCGTCATCCGTGGCATCGACTACCAGGTCGAGGAGTGTCCGATGGCGGAGGGCAATCGCCACCTCGGATACAAAGAGGTTCTCAACGCGCTCGAGGATCGGTCGCCCGGGGCAAAGGCCGCGTTCGTGTTTGGGTTCATCGACCGCGCGCATCCTCTCTTCTCGACGAGTGCGGACGAAGAGCGCGCCGCACTCGGCGCGTGCGAGTCGTGTGGGAGCCCGACGACCACGGGCAGCCTTTGTGCGTTCTGCCGGCTCCAAGAGCGCGCCGCGAGCGCTCCCGAAGCGGCGGAGTAGTCCGTGCCGTCGGGGACCTTTGCGGTCGGGGACCGTGCGCTCCTCGTCGACGCCAAGCGGCGGCGGCATCTCGTCACGCTCGAAGTCGGCGGGGAGTTCCATCTGCACACCGGCGTCGTCCGGCACGATGATTTGATCGGCGCGCCCGACGGCTCGACCGTGCGCACCACACTCGGTGCCCGCTTGACCGCAGTGAGCCCGACGCTTGCCGACTACGTGCTCGAGATGCCGCGGGGCGCGCAGGTCATCTATCCGAAGGACCTCGGACCGATCTTGGTGCTCGCCGATGTGTTCCCTGGCGCGAAGGTGCTGGAGTCCGGCGTCGGATCTGGCGCGCTCACGATGGCCCTGCTGCGCGCGATCGGCCCGACCGGGCGCGTCATCGGCTACGAGCTGCGCGAGGACTTCGCCGACCGCGCGCGCCGCAACATCGAAGGGCTGCTCGGTCCGGATGTGCCGCTCGACATCCACGTGCGCGACACCTATGAGGGCATCGACAACCACGATTTCGATCGCGTGGTGCTCGATCTGCCCGAACCGTGGCAGGTCGTGAAGCACGCGGCGGGCGCGCTGCGCCCGGGCGGCATCCTCGTCGCCTACCTGCCGACGATCGGGCAGGTGGCGCGGCTGCGTGAAGAGCTCGAAGAGTCGGCGTTCGGGATGGCGCAGACGCTCGAGGTGCTCCACCGGACCTGGCACGTCGAGGGCCAGTCCGTGCGACCCGACCACCGGATGGTGGCGCACACCGGCTTCCTCACCAGCGCACGGTTGCTCGTCCCGTCGGGGTGAACTGGCTCGACGCGGTCATCACGGTCGTTGGGATCGGCGCTGCGCTGGCCGGCTACCGCTACGGGCTCGTGAGCCGGGCCGTGTCGTGGCTCGGACTCTCGCTCGGCGTGCTCGTCGGCGTGCTGTTCGTCGACGACGTGGTGCACGAGCTTCGGGACTCGACGCCCTCGACGAAGCTGGTTGGTGCGCTCGCCTTCCTCTTCTTGATGACGGTCATCGGGCAAGGGATCGGCATCGCGGTCGGTGCGCTGCTGCGCCGGCATCTTCCGGCACACAACGTGCTCAGCGTCGCCGATCGGTGGGCTGGCGCGCTCGCAGGCGGGTTCGCGGTGCTGCTCGCGATCTGGCTGCTCACGCCGGCAATCGCGAGCTCGCCGGGGTGGACGGCGCGCGCGGCAAGGGGCTCGGCGATCGTACGAGCCGTCGACCGGTACGCGCCCGAGCCACCGCACTCGATCGAGACGCTCGGGCAGCTCGTTGACGCGGCACCGTTCCCAGAGGTCTTCGATCTGCACGAGCGACCCGACGACGCGGGTCTGCCGCCAGGGTCGGGTCTCGATCCCGACGTCTCGTCGCGCGTGGCCCGCTCTGTCGTGAAGATCGAAGGCCGCGCCTGCGAGCTCATCCAGCAGGGCTCGGGCTGGGTCGTCGCCGACGATGTCGTCGTCACGAACGCACACGTCGTGGCGGGCGACCAGAACACCACGGTGATCACATCATCGAGTCGTCGTGTGGAAGGTGCGATCGTGCACTTCGACGCGAATCGGGACATCGCGGTGTTGCACGTGCCCGGGCTCGGCCTCGATCCTCTGGAGCGTGTGAGCGCTGACGTCGGCATGACCGGCGCTGTGCTCGGGTACCCGGGCGGTGGATCGATCCAGCAGTCACCCGCGCGCGTCGCCGAGGAGATCCTCGCCGAGGGCACCGACATCTACCGTCGGGCGGCGACCGTACGTGAGGTGTTCGTGCTCGCCGCGGTGCTCGCGCCAGGGGACTCGGGTGCGCCGCTCTTGGATGCGCGCGGCCGGGTGGTGGGGATGGCGTTCGCGGTGGACCCGGGTGATGACGACACTGCGTACGCGCTCACGCACGACGAGGTGAGCGATGGGATCAACGAAGCGGTGGAAGCTGGTTCCGAAACCCCGGTCTCGACCGGGGACTGTCTGCTCGGCTGAGCGCCGGTGAGATCAGTCGACTTCGATGAAGATGCACTCGCCGGGGCACTCTTCGGCCGATTCGATGACGGCCTCTTCCATGCCGGCGGGAACCGCGGCGAGCCCTTCGGCGCCACCCGGATCACTGAAGACCTTCGCACCTTCCTTGACGTACGCGAGCCCGTCGTCGAGCAGCGTGAACACGTCGGGTGCGATCTCCTCGCAGAGACCGTCACCGGTGCAGAGGTCCTGATCGATCCAGACCTTCATGGCCGAAGGCACTCCTTGTCCGTGGTGACGGCGAGGCTAGACGGATGGCAGGCATTTCTCAAGCCGTGGCGGGGTAAATCTGCGCGACCGGGGTGCCGCGGGATGCTGAAATCACCGGTGTAGGGTCCGCGAAGCCCGGAAACAGCCCTTTCGGGACCTGGAGGTGAACGGACGTGGCGACGGAGCACGAGCGGCGCCTCGCCGAGTACGAGCGCCAGGTCGGCGACCTCCAGTCCCAGCTCAAGTCGCTGGAGGAAGAGGTCGTCGTGCTCCGACGGCGCCTCCAGGACGCCCCGAAGCGGGTCCGCACGCTCGAGGAGCGCCTGCTCGAGGCCAAGGGCCAGCTCGCCCAGGCGGTCTCCCAGAACGAGCGGCTGTCGGCCACCCTGCGCGAGGCGCGCGAGCACATCGCCGCGCTGCGCGAGGAGGTCGAGAAGCTCACGATGCCGCCGTCCGCGTACGGCACGTATCTCGGTGCGAACGACGACGGAACGGTCGACATCTTCACCGCTGGTCGCAAGATGCGAGTGGCCGTGCACCCCGAGGTCGATCTCGACGCGATGGAGCGCGGGCAAGAGGTCGCGCTCAACGAGTCGCTCAACGTCGTGTTGGCGCGCGGGCTCGAGATCTCGGGTGAGGTCGTCGTGCTGAAGGAGCTGATGGAGGACGAGCGTCGGGTGCTGGTCGTCGGGCGCGCCGACGAGGAGCGCGTCTGCGAGCTCGCGGGTGCGCTGTTCGGCGAGAAGCTGCGCGCCGGCGATCACCTGCTGATGGACCAACGGTCGGGTCTCGTCGTCGAGCGCCTGCCGCGTCCGGAAGTCGAAGAGCTCGTCCTCGAAGAGGTTCCCGACGTCACCTACGAAAACGTGGGTGGCCTCGACGATCAGATCGAGCAGATTCGCGACGCGGTCGAGCTCCCGTACCTGTACGCCGAGCTGTTCCACGAGCACGAGCTCCAACCGCCGAAGGGCATCTTGCTGTACGGACCACCAGGCTGCGGCAAGACGCTCATCGCGAAGGCAGTGGCGAACTCGCTCGCCAAGCGCGTCGCGGAGAAGACGGGCAACGACTCGACGCGCTCGTACTTCTTGAACATCAAGGGTCCGGAGCTGCTCAACAAGTACGTCGGTGAGACCGAGCGTCAGATCCGCCTGATCTTCCAGCGCGCGCGGGAAAAGTCCGAAGAGGGCGTGCCTGTCATCGTGTTCTTCGACGAGATGGACTCGTTGTTCCGCACGCGGGGCACCGGCATCTCGTCCGATATCGAGAGCACGATCGTTCCTCAGCTGCTCGCCGAGATCGATGGGGTGGAGAGCCTCAAGAACGTGATCGTGATCGGCGCGTCCAACCGTGAGGACCTCATCGACCCGGCGATCCTGCGCCCTGGTCGTCTCGACGTGAAGATCAAGATCGAACGTCCTGACCAGGCGAGCGCCCGGCAGATCTTCGCTCAGTACCTCACGCCCACGTTGCCGATCTCCGAGAAGGAGTTGGAGCAGCACGGCGGCGACGCGGCGAAGGCCGTCGAAGAGATGATCGCGTTGGCGGTCGAGCGCATGTACGCCGACGACGACGACAACCGCTTCCTCGAGGTCACGTACCAGAACGGCGACAAGGAAGTCCTCTACTTCCGCGACTTCTCATCGGGAGCCATGATCGAGAACATCGTGCGGCGCTCGAAGAAGCTGTCGATCAAGCGCCAGATCGAGGGCGGCGACCGCGGCATCTCCGCCGACGACCTGTACGCGTCGATCAAGCAGGAGTACCGCGAGCACGAGGATCTGCCCAACACGACGAACCCCGACGACTGGGCGAAGATCTCGGGCAAGAAGGGCGAGCGCATCGTCTACGTGCGCACGCTCATGTCCGAAGGCGACGAGGCCAAGGGCGGCCGTCAGATCGAGCGCGTCACCACCGGTCAATACCTGTAGCGCGGTCTCACGGCTTCGCGCACCGTTGTCGGGGTCTCACTCCCGTTCTTTGCCGCTCTTCGTCGGTCGGCGATACCGCAACGCGGAGGGCGCAACGTTGATCCCTGGGCGCAGGTCGGGTTCGCAGATGGGTGCTCCGTAGACGGTCTTGATGGGGATGAGGCCGGCCCAGATGTCGAGGTCGTGGTCCTCGGGCTCGTCGATCACGCCCTCGGTCCGCGCCTTCACCGACGCAGTGTCGATCGGGATCTCGACCGCGAGGATCTGATCGAGCTCGTCGTCGGTCGCAGGGCGCGCTTCGGCGGTTCGCCCCGGCGCGACGTGCTCGACGAGCGCCTCCAGCGCGGCCCGCTTCTCCTCAGTGTCCGCGAGAAGCCGTGGAACGCCGACGACAACGACTGACCGATAGTTCATCGACATGTGGAACTGCGAGCGCGCGAAGACGACGTCGTCGACCAGCGTGACGGTGACGCACACCGGTTGACCATCGCCGAGCGCCTTGAGCAGGCGACTGACACGTGAGCCGTGCAGGATGAGCCGGTCGCCATCACGGCCGTACGCCATCGGGATCACGAGCGGCTGCCCGTCCACGGCGATGCCCACGTGCGCGACAAGCCCTTCGTCGAGGATTGCGTTCGCGCTGTCGCGCCGGTAGTCGGCGCGCTCTCGTTTGCGCTTCACCGTGACGGCGTCGGTCTTCGTGAGCTCTTCGGTCGGCATGCAGTGATGTTCGTGGCCCGAAGTGGCTGTTCACAACCCATTTCAACGGGCGCGGAAACGCTGTGAGGCGCCGGTAGGCTTTCCTCGTGGCCGTCCCCAAGGTGTGTGGCATCGAGACCGAGTACGGCGTGGTGCTGCGTGGGGCGGGCGAAGCCAACCCGGTGCTCGCGTCGTCGATGCTGATCAACGGCTACGTCGAGCATCACAAGGTCGGTTGGGACTTCGAGGACGAGAGCCCAGGGCGCGATGCGCGCGGGTACGCACGTGACGGTGCCCAGCCGCCTGAGATCGAGACGCACCTCGTCAACACCGTGCTCACCAACGGCGCCCGGTACTACGTCGACCACGCCCACCCCGAGTACTCCACGCCCGAGTGCGCTGATGCCCTCGAGCTGGTGGTGGCCGACAAGGCAGGGGAGAGGGTCCTGGCTCGCTCGATGCTCGCCGCCCGGCGCCTGCTCGACCCGGGCCAAGAGGTCGTCGTCTACAAGAACAACTCCGACGGCAAGGGCAACAGCTACGGCACCCACGAGAACTACCTCGTCGACCGGGCCGTCCCGTTCGCCAACCTCGTGCGCTACCTCCTGCCGTGGTTCGTGACCCGCCAGGTCTTCACCGGGGCCGGCAAGGTCGGTGGCGAGAACGGCGCGGGCGGGGTCGAGTACCAGCTCAGCCAGCGCGCGGACTTCTTCGAGGAGGAGGTCGGGCTCGAGACGACGCTGAAGCGCCCGATCGTGAACACGCGCGACGAGCCGCACGCCGATCCGCAGCTCTACCGCCGCCTCCACGTGATCGCCGGCGACGCGAACCTGTGTGAGGTCGCGACGTTCCTCAAGGTCGGCACCACGGCGATCGTCCTTGCGATGATCGAAGACGACTTTTTCGACAAGGACTACTCAGTCGTGTCGACTGTGCCCGCGATGCGCGTCGTCTCGCACGACCCCACGTGCCGCGCCACGATCGAGCTGGTCGACGGTGGTCGGATGACCGCGGTCGAGCTCCAGTGGGAGTTCCTCCGTCTTGCGCAGAAGTACGCCGACGACACCGGTCTTGACGCGTGTGGCGGCGAGGACGTCGGCCAGCAAGTTCTCGACCGCTGGGAATCGGTGCTCACCGCGCTCGAGCGCGACCCGATGCTGCTCGACGGTCAGCTCGATTGGGTCACGAAGCTCTCGCTCTGCAACGCGTACGCCGAGCGCGACGGCATCGGTTGGAACGACGCGAAGCTCGCGCTCGTCGACCTCCAGTACCACGACGTGCGTCCGGATCGATCGCTCTACGAGCGCCTCGTGCGCGCCGGCAAGGTCGAGCGGTTGGCTGACGAAGCCGAGGTGATGGCCGCGACTACCGAGCCGCCGGCGTCGACCCGCGCGTACTTCCGCGGCACGTGTCTGTCACGCTGGCCCGATTCGGTGGTCGCTGCCAACTGGGACAGCATCATCTTGGACGTGGGCGGCGATCCGCTGAAGCGGATCCCGATGATGGAGCCGCTCAAGGGCACGAAGGCCTACGTCGAATCCTTGTTCGCGAGTGCGAAGACCCCCGCCGACCTGGTCAGCCAGCTGGGCCAGGAGTCCAGCTAGCCAAGGCACACGGTTCAGCGGAGGGGTCCGCAGGAGGTACCTTCGAGTCATGCCCGAGCAGCAGCGAAAGCAGCGCCCAGCGCCCAAGGAGCGTGTGGAGGAGACCGCCGAGGTCGCCGCGCCCACCGAGAAGGGCGAGAAGCTCAAGGGCGAGCTGGACGATCTCCTGGACGAGATCGACGAGGTCCTCGAGGTCAATGCGGAGGACTTCGTCAAGTCGTACGTCCAGAAAGGGGGGGAATGATCCATATGTCCGATTCCTAGGAGCCGGGCATGTGTCACCCCCTCGTCATACCGTCCCCGCATGAAGCGCTGTTCGAAGTGCGGCGAGACGAAGCCTTTCGCAGGGTTCTACCGAGCAAGGGCCTGCGCGGACGGTCACCGGCCGGAGTGCAAGGCGTGTTTCGCGAAAGCGCAGAAGGCCCGGTATCTCAAGAATCCTCAGAAGCAGATCGAGCGAGTGCGCGCGTGGCGCGAGAAGAACCCAGAGAAGTTCCACGCGTACCAGAGGCAGTATCGGGCCAAGAACAAGCCCGCAATGCGGGAGGGGCACTTGAGGCGCACGTTCGGGCTGACACAGGCCGACTACGACGAGATGCTTCGAGCGCAAAGCGGCGGCTGTGCGATCTGCGGTGACAAGCCGAAGGCTGGGGAGTCCTTTCACGTCGATCACTGCGAGGCCGGCGTGCGAGGCATTCTCTGTGTGCGATGCAACAACGCTCTTGGTCAACTGCGCGAAGATGAAGGAATTGCCGGCCGAGCGGTGGACTATCTGGCGTCGAACGGCTTTGTGCTCACCAGCTACTGCGAAATGCGGGAGCTTGCGATCGTTCGGGCCGGAGGGCTCGTGAAGGCTCCCGGCTAGCCTGTTTTCGCTGTGAACGAGTCGCCGTTGCCGTTCTTCTCGCCTGGGGCTGACCCTGGGCCTTCGTTCGTTGATGTGTTGCGGCGGCTTGGTCCTGAGGGCATCGCGCCCTCGACTCCCGCGCCTCGTCGGTGCCCATCGAGACGGTGCACGCGACGACGGTGGTCGCGATCCGGTTTGCCGGTGGGGTAGTGATGGCGGGTGACCGTCGCGCGACGGCTGGGATGATGATCGCGAGCCGGCGGATCGAGAAGGTGTTCCCGGCTGACGACTTCTCCGGGATCGCCATTGCCGGCGCCGCGGGTCCGGCGGTCGAGCTCGTGCGTCTGTTCCAGACCCAGCTCGAGCACTACGAGAAGATCGAAGGCGAGGCGCTGTCGCTCGACGGGAAGGCGAACCAGCTCGCGGCGATGGTGCGCGCCAACCTCCCGTTCGCGAGGCAGGGCCTCGTGGTGGTTCCGCTGTTCGCCGGGTACGACGACCGGCGTCAAGCCGGGCGCGTGTTCAGCTACGACGTCACCGGCGGCAAGTACGAGGAAGCCGACTTCCAGACCAACGGCTCTGGTGGTGTGCACGCCCGCAACTGGATCAAGTCGCAGTGGCGCGAGGACATCACGCAAGCGGAGACGATCGATCTCGCATTGCGCGCGCTGTTCGCCGCGGCCGACGAGGACGCGGCGACTGGCGGACCCGACCTCGTGCGGCGGATCTTCCCGACGGTGGCCGTGATCGACGTCAACGGGTTCAGCAGTGTGAGCGACAACGACGTCGCCGCGCGCGCCGCTGAGTTGCTCGGCGGGCGTGAGGAGGGCGCCGGAGTATGACGATGCCCTTCTACGTGTCGCCCGAGCAGGTGATGAAGGACCGGGCGGATTACGCCCGCAAGGGCATCGCCCGGGGGCGCAGCCTGGTCGCCATGAGCGCGAGTGATGCGATCGTGATCGTGGCCGAGAACCCGTCGCGCACGCTCTACAAGATCAGCGAGATCTACGACCGCATCGCGTTTGCCGGCGTCGGCAAGTACAACGAGTTCGAGATGCTCCGGATCGCCGGCGTGCGTCAGGCCGACGTGAAGGGCTACTCGTTCGCCCGTGAGGACGTGAACGCCCGTGCCTTGGCCAACGCCTACGCGCAGACGCTCGGTCAGATCTTCACGCACGAGATGAAGCCGTATGAGGTGGAGATCCTCGTGGCTCAGGTGGGCGCGACACCTGAAGAGGACGAGTTGTTCCACATCCTCTACGACGGCACCGTGATGGACGAAGAGGGCTTCACGGTCCTCGGCGGGCAGTCCGAGCAGATCGCCGAGGCGCTTGCCGCGCAATACCAGGCGCCGCTCGACCGTGCTGCGACCGTCAAGCTCGGCGCCACGGTGCTGGCCGCACCGGAGCAGCCGCCGCTGGAGGCGAGCGCGCTCGAGGTCGCTATCCTCGACCGGGCCCGCACTCGCCGGGCGTTCCAACGCCTCCGGGGGCCAGAGCTCGACGCACTTCTGGCTGGCTGACGCTCGTCGCTCGCTGTAAGCGGCGCGCTCGGTCGCACGTCAGGTTGCGGTAGTCCTGATAGAGAAGACACCACGACTATTGCCGACGCGCTGGCCGAGTTCGAGGCGGCCGATGCGAGCGGCGTCGCGTTCACGGCTGATGTCACATCGTTCGAGCTCGCGATCAACCTGCTCGACGTCGGTGAGTCTGATCCCTTCGCCGCAGTCGACGACCAGGGCCTGCTCGGGGCGTTCGACGACGAGAAGTCCTGCGACGACGTCGTCACCATCATCTGAGCACTGCACCGGGAAGGCCTGACCGGACCGGTACGCTCGTGATGTGGAACGGCGCATCTTCGGGCTCGAGAACGAGTACGGCGTCACGTGCACGCTGCGAGGTCAACGCCGGCTGAGCCCTGACGAGGTCGCGCGCTACCTGTTCCGGCGCGTGGTCTCGTGGGGTCGGTCGAGCAACGTGTTCCTCGAGAACGGCGCGCGCCTCTACCTCGACGTCGGCAGCCACCCGGAGTACGCGACGCCCGAGTGTGACGCGATCGACGATCTCGTCGTGCACGACAAAGCGGGGGAGCGGATCCTCGAGGGTCTCGTGCGCAGTGCCGAGCAGCGGCTCCGCGAGGAGGGGATCCGCGGCGAGGTGTTCTTGTTCAAGAACAACACTGACTCGGCCGGTAACTCCTACGGCTGCCACGAGAACTACCTCGTCGAGCGCGAAGGCGACTTCACCAAGTTCACTGACGTCCTGATCCCGTTCCTGGTGACCCGCCAGGTCTACGCCGGGGCGGGCAAGGTGCTCCAGACCGCCCGCGGCGCCATGTACTGCATCTCTCAACGGGCCGAGCACATCTGGGAGGGCGTGTCGAGCGCCACCACCCGCTCTCGTCCCATCATCAACACTCGCGACGAGCCCCACGCCGACGCCGAGCGCTTCCGTCGGCTCCACGTGATCGTCGGCGACTCCAACATGAGCGAGTACACGACCTTCCTCAAGGTCGGTGCCACCTCGATCCTCTTGCGGATGCTCGAAGAGGACCAGGGGCCGTGGCGCGACCTCACCCTCGAGAACCCGATCCGCGCCATTCGCGAGATCAGCCACGACATGACCGCGCGCCGACGAGTCCGTCTTGCCAACGGGCGCGAACTCTCGGCGGTCGAGGTGCAGGCGGAGTACTTGAACCGCGCGCTGAAGTTCGCGAAGAAGCGCGGCCTCTCGGATTTGGAGCAGCAGGCGCTCGACATGTGGGAGCACGTGATGACCCACCTCGAGAACGACCCGCTGAAGCTGCGCACCGAAGTCGACTGGGTGGTCAAGTACCACCTCATCGAGGCATACCGCGAGCACCACGACCTTCCGCTCACGCACCCGCGCGTCGCGCTCGTCGACCTCGCCTATCACGACGTCACGCGGTCGCGCTCGCTCTACTACCTGCTCGAGCGCCGCGGGCAGGTCGACCGCACCGCCACTGACGAAGCGATCGAGACGGCCGTCACCACGCCACCGCAGACGACGCGGGCGCGGTTGCGCGGCGCGTTCATCAAGCGAGCCAAGGAACGCAAGCGCGACTACACCGTCGATTGGGTGCACCTGAAGCTCAACGACCAGGCTCAGCGAACGGTGCTCTGCAAGGACCCGTTCAAGGCGCGCGATGAGCGCGTCGAACGGCTCATCGCGTCGCTCTAGCAGCCGCCCTGCTCCATGCCGTCGTTCCGGTCAGGGACCGTCACCGCCATCCTCGAGGAACGTCCGGGACTACAACGCGTCGAAGTCGACCTTGGTGACGGCGCGGAGCGCGCCTATGTGCTCCCTCAGCTCACGGGCGCCGTCGCGCTCGGCGATCGGGTGGTGGTGAACACGACCGCAGTGGAGCTGGGCCTCGGCACCGGTGGCTGGCACGTCGTGCACTGGAACCTCGAACGTGATCGTTGGAGCGAGAAGGGCCCGGGCCACATCATCAAGAGTCGATACACGAGCCTCCAGGCCGACGTCGGGAGCAGCGAGGAGCATCTCGAAGAGCTGGCCGAGGTCGAGTCGATCGACGGCATGCCGGTGGTGGCCGCGGCGTTGCACAGCCAGGTGCCGGCGATCGCGATCGCGATCAAAGACCGCCGACCAGAAGCGAAGGTCGCGTACGTGATGACCGACGGCGCCGGCCTGCCGCTGGCCCTCTCCGACACCGTCGCGCAGCTCTGCGATCGGGGGTTGCTCGACGCGACGGTGACGTGTGGACACGCCTTCGGTGGTGACTTCGAAGCCGTCTCGATCTTTTCGGCGCTCGCGGTGGCCCGTCACGCGGCAAAAGCCGACGTGGCGATCGTCGCGATGGGTCCCGGCATCGTTGGCACCAACACCCGCCTCGGGTTCTCGGGGATGGAGGTGGGGGGAATCCTCGACGCGGCCGCCGCGCTCGACGGGGTGCCGATTGCAACGCTGCGCGCATCATTCGCCGATCCGCGACCGCGCCATGAGGGTCTCTCACACCACACCGCGACTGCATTGCGGCTCGCATGCCGCGAGCGCGTACGAGTCGCGCTACCGCTGATCGGTGGACCAGAAGAGCAGCGCCTACGTGATGATCTGGCCCAAGCCGGCATCACCGACCGCCACGACATCGTCGAGGTCGAGGTTCCGGACGTGGTCGCGCGCTTTGCGGAGCACGACCTCGAGGTCGTGTCGATGGGTCGCGCGGCAGCCGATGACCCGGTGCTCTTCCAGGTTGCGGCCGCGGCGGGAATCGTGGCCGCGGACGCGATCGCGAGCGGCTCATGACCGACCGCGTCGAGCGCCTCGTGAACCTCACGGCGACGTTGCTCGACACCCGCCGTCCGCTCACGCTCGACGACCTCGCCGAACGCCTCGAGCCCGCGTACCCAAGCGACAAAGCGGCGCAACGGCGCGCGTTCGAACGCGACAAGGAGACGCTGCGCGACCTCGGTGTGCCCATCACCATCGAGACGATCGACGCGCTGGGCGGGGAGCAGGGCTACCGGATCCGGCCCGAGGACTACTACCTCCCGGAGCTGGCGCTCGCCGCAGAAGAGCGCGCCGCGCTGCACGTCGCGGTCACAGCAGTGCGCCTCTTTGGCGGCGCTGGGCGCGAGGGGCTGCGCAAGCTCGGTGGGTTCGAGGGCACTGGCGCGGCACCGTTGGCGCATCTGGAGAGCACGCCGGCGCTCGCGGAGCTCTTCGACGCGGTCGCCAAGCGACGGGTCGTCACCTTCGAGTACCGAGGCGAGACCCGTCGGCTCGAGCCGTACGGGGTCGTACACCGCTTCGGGCACTGGTACGTCGTCGGCCGCGACCAGGACCGCGAGGCCCCGCGGGCCTTCCGGGTCGAGCGCATCGAGGGCGAGCCGAGCGCCGGCGATGCTGGCGGGTTCGTCCCACCGCCCGAGGTCGATCCGGCGGAATACCTACGCGCCGATCCCATGACCTATGGCGAGGAGGAACCGGTCGAGGCGCACGTGCTCGTGGACGCGACGAGAGCCGCGTGGGTGATCGACGAGCTGGGCGACGACGCGGTGGTCGAGCGACGCGACGACGAGGCGATCGTCGTTGCGCTGTCCGTTGCGAACCGCGCCGCGTTCCGCACCTGGGTGCTCAACCTGCTTGAGCACGCGGAAGTCCTCGAGCCCCTTGACCTCCGCGCCGAGATGATCGAGTGGCTGCGCGACCTGGTAGCACGGGCGAAATGAGCGCGTCACCACCATCCGGGCCGCGCCTTCAGCGGATGCTGTCGCTGGTGCCGTGGATCCTGGCGCACCCTGGCGTCACCATCCCGGAGCTCGCGGCGCGCTTCGAGATCGACGAGCGTCAGATCGAACGCGACCTCGAGCTCCTGCCCATGTGCGGGTTGCCGCCCTACACGGCCGATCGACTCATCGACGTGTGGGTCGCCGATGACGGCGCTGTCACCGTGCGGCTCGCGGAGTACTTCGAGCGCCCGCTGCGGCTCACGCCGGCCGAAGGCATCGGGCTGGTCGCGGCCGGGCGCGCGCTCCTCGCCGTCCCGGGTGCCGACCAGCGCGGTCCACTCGCGACTGCGCTCGAGAAGCTGGAGGACGCGCTCGGTGCGCGCGGCGGCGTGGCGGTGGATGTGGGCGACACCGGCGAGCTCGAACGTCTCCAAGAGGCTGTCGCGGCGCGTCAGCAGCTCGAAATCGACTACTTCTCCTTCGCCCGCGACGAGATGACGACCCGCGTCGTCGATCCGATGCGGGTGTTCCACGCGTTCGGTGAGTGGTACCTGGGCGCGTACTGCCATCGAGCCGAAGCAGATCGGCTCTTTCGTGTCGACCGCATCCGTGCGGTTCGCCCGACGGGGGAGGCAATCGCTCCTGAGCGCGCTGATGCGAGCGACGAGCTCGACGACGTGGTCTACACGCCGTCACCCGACGACCTGCGGGTCACGCTGCGCGTCGGACCAGAAGCGGCGTGGGTCGCCGAGGAGCTGCCCGTCGAGTCGGTGACCCCGCGCGCGAAAGGTCGAGTCGACGTCGTGCTTCCGGTCAGCGCGGTCGGCTTCCTCGAGCGCCTCCTCCTCGGGCTCGGGTCCGACGCCGAGGTGGTTGCCCCACGCGAAGCGCGTTCGATCGCGGCGGACGCCGCGAGCCGGGTGCTCGAGCGCTACGAGCGTGCGTCGTGACCCGAGGCTAAGGCACGCGCCGTGGCGTGGGAGGATGGCGAGTCATGGAGCCCCGTTCGTGACCACCGCTGGCCCCACCGGCCCCGACGGGCACGACGGCGACTCGACCGCGGTCCTCCCTTCGCCACCGCTGCGAGACCTCCCGGGGATGGAGGAGCAGCTCGATCCCCCGAAGAAGCGACGCAAGCGGTTGGAGCGCCTGGTCATCGAGTGGGTGCTCCTGATCGCGGCGGCGCTCGCGATCGCATTCCTCATCAAGACCTTCCTCTTCCAGGCGTTCTACATCCCGTCGTCGTCGATGGAGCCCACGCTCGAGATCGAGGACCGGGTGCTCGTGAACAAGCTGAGCTACGACTTCCACGATGTGAACCGCGGCGACATCGTCGTGTTCGAGGCGCCGCCCGAAGCGCGCACTGACGAGATCAAAGACTTCGTGAAGCGGGTGATCGGCCTGCCCGGTGAGACCGTGACGTTCCCCGGTGATGGCCGGGTCTACGTCGACGGACGGGTGGTGCGCGAGCCGTATCTTCCCGATGGCGTCGACACCTGCGTGAACTCGAGCCCATGCCCCGACACGGGCGACGCCGGGGAGCAGACCACCATCCCGAAGTGCGGGACGCCAGCAGGTGGCGAGAACGGGTGTGTGGTCCCCGAAGGCACCGTGCTCGTGCTCGGCGACAACCGCGAGAACTCGAAGGACGGTCGTTCGTTCGGCGTGATCGACCATGACATCATCATCGGCCGCGTGTTCATGCGCATCTGGCCGATCGGCTCCATCGGGTTCTTGTGACGGGGAGGGCAGGTGTGACGGGAGGGGCAGGCCCCTCCCGTCGGCCCACTCCAGCGCGGCTCGCCACGCGACGATGAGGTCGCGGGGTGGCGAAGCCACCCCGCGGCGAGCCGAGGGCTACGAACCGATGACGCTGACCATGCGGTCGACGTGGTCGGAGTACACCGCGTCGATGCCGATCTGCTGCATTGCGCGCAGATGTCGTTCCTCCTGGCAGTCCCACGCGAAGGCTTTGACGTTGAATCGGTGGAACAGCGCGACGAGACCTGCTGTCCACTCGGAGTGATGGAGGTTCACCGCGTCGATCTTTGACTCGGCCAGACCCGCGGCGTGTCGCTCGATCGGCTGCTCCAATCGGCTCTTCGACTGCGAGTGCACGAGACGCACATCGCTCGACTGCTCACGCAGCGGCCGCAGCACCCCGCGGGAGGGGGAGCAGAGCCACAGTCGCTCGACCGCGCCCTCGGCACGAGCGAGATCGATGATGCTGGCACCGACCTCGTGGTCCTTCAGATCGATCGAGAGCTCGTAGTCGCTCCCGAGCTCGCGGTAGAGGTCGGCGAGGCGGGGGACTCCGAGCTCGGCCAGTCGCGTCGACGTGCTCGAGCCGACCGCGACCCGTCGGCCGAGCCGCCCGCCCCGCAGCGACTCGTCGTGGACGAGCACCACCTCGTCGTCCCCGGCCCGCCAGGCGTCAGACTCCAGGCCCCGGGCGCCGTGCTCCAGGGCATGGCGGAAGGCCGGGAGGGTGTTCTCGGGATGGACAGCCCGTGCCCCCCGATGCGCAAACGTGATTGCGACGGCCACAGGGCCACGAATGTATGAGTCTTTGGCGACCATGCAGCCCTTGGGTCGCCGACGGCCGGCTTTGCCGGCCGTCAGACCCCGTCTCGAGGCGGGCGCAAGCGCCGGGAGGGGCACACGGGGAGGGCCTGCCCTCCCCGTGAATCCACTCAAGGGGCCCTCAGGGCGTGACGACACACGTTTCGTGGCGACCATCAAGGCCGAGTGCCAGAGCTGCGGAGCCGTCCGCCTGCGGGTCTCCGACCTGACCGTCAGGGTCTGCGTCGATGACGAGCGCGGCGCGTATCGCTTCCGGTGCCCGCACTGCGCCTCGGCCGTCGTCCACGATGCGACCGCGGCGATCTGCGCCTTGCTGGTCTCGGTAGGGGTCGAGGAAGAGGTCTGGAGTCTCCCGGCCGAGTTCCACGAAGAGCACACCGGCCCAGCGCTCACCCCCGACGACCTCCTCGACTTCCACCTCTTCCTCGAGCGCGACGACTGGGTATCGCACCCCGCGCTCGTCGCTGAATCCACCTCCTAGCCTGGGCAACCCGGCGGCGTAGCCGCCGAGCGCGGGCATCGCAGACATCGGGTGTGGCTGGGCCGCCCCGATGTCGGTGGAGACGTAGCCTGCGGAATCGACCAGGCATCTAGGTACGATCCCGCGTCGGTTCGGAGAGTCCCTGAGCAGGGAAAAGGAGCGCTTCGTGTCGCTCGGCCCCGCCGAGATCCTTGTGATCTTCGTGATCGCCTTGCTGGTCTTCGGCCCGCAGCGCCTGCCCGAGATCGGCAGGCAGGTGGGCAAGGGCATGCGGGAGATCCGCAAGTTCCAGCAGTCGCTGCGCAGTGACTTCGATGACGTGCTCGCCGACGACCTCAGTGATCAGGTGGAGCCGGCGCCGATCCTGCCGCCGATGACGCCCGATGCGTCGCCAGCGGGGACTGTGGCGGAGACGGGTGACACGACCTCCACGCCTGACGTCGCGGATGCGATGCCACCGGCACCTCCGATGGCGCCGGACCCCCGGCACCGACCGAGCCCACCTGACGCGTGACCAAGCGCGCCACCGACGGCCGCATGACGGTCGTCGAGCACCTCACCGAGCTGCGACGACGGATCATCATCTCGCTCGTCGCGGTCCTCGCGACAGCGGTCGTCGCCTACATCTTCGCTCCGGACATCGTCCATGAGCTCGTGCGCTACTACCGAGATGCGGCACCCAAGGGCACCGATGGCTTCCTGATCTTCACCGGACCGTTGGACGCCTTCGTGACCAGGCTGAAGATCGCGACATACGGCGGGATCATCCTCGCCGTCCCGATCTGGCTCTGGCAGCTGTGGCGCTTCATCACTCCTGGGCTCCACCCCAAGGAGAAGCGCTACGCAGTGCCGTTCGTGCTCGTCTCGGTGCTGCTGTTCATCGGCGGTGCCGTCGTCGCGCTCATCACGCTGCCGCAGGCACTCGAGTTCCTCCTCGACATCGGCGGCCAGGACATCAAGCCGATGCTCACCGCCGACAAGTACATCTCGCTCGTCACGCTGTTGATCCTGGCGTTCGGGTTGGCGTTCGAGTTCCCCGTCGTCCTGGTGTTCCTGCTCATCGCCCGGGTGCTGTCGACTGCCCGACTCATCAAATGGCGCCGGTGGGCAGTCGTCCTGATCTTCGTGTTCGCCGCAGTGATCACGCCGAGTCAGGACCCCTACTCTTTGTTCTTCATGGCCGTGCCGATGTATCTCTTCTTCGAGGGCAGCATCCTGATCGGGAAGCTGCTCAAGCGATGAGCCCGTCGCGCGCGCCCAGCCGGGGCTACCGGGCGCCTCGCCAGCGACTCGAAGTCGTGTTCGCCGTCCTCGGCGTCGCGGTCGTGGTGCTGATCGCCGCGGCCCTGATCTGGGTGCTCGCGCCCGAGGATCCCGAGGACGTCGAGCTGCCCGAGTTCCCCCCGGCACCCACCGAGACGACGCTGCCCGGCGCAACGACCACGCTGCCCGGCGCGACCACTCTTCCCACCGGCGTCACCACCACGTCCACGCCGGGGTGAGTCCAGAGGTTGGAGTGAGCTCCCGCGCCGAGTTCGAGTCGGCGCGGGGTTTTGCGCTCGACGACTTCCAACGCGACGCGCTCGACGCCCTCGACGCCGGCCGGTCGGTGCTGGTTGCCGCGCCCACTGGTTCAGGCAAGACGTTGGTGGCCGAGTATGCGATCGAGCGCGCGCTCGCACTCGGCGGGAAGATCTTCTACACGACCCCGCTGAAGGCGCTCTCGAACCAGAAGTTCGGCGACTTCCGCCGCGCCTACGGCGACGAGCGCGTCGGGTTGCTCACCGGCGACACCTCGGTCAACGGCGACGCCCCGATCGTCGTGATGACGACCGAGGTGCTCCGCAACATGATCTACGCGGCGTCGGGCACGCTTTCGGGACTCCGCTATGTCGTACTCGACGAGGTCCACTACCTCCAGGACCGCTACCGCGGCGCGGTCTGGGAAGAAGTCATCATCCATCTCGATCCCGAAGTGGATCTCGTGTGCCTCTCCGCGACGGTCTCGAACGCCGAAGAGCTCGCGGCGTGGATCGAGACCGTCCGCGGCGCGACCACTGCCGTCATCGAGGAGCGACGACCCGTCGTGCTGCATCACCGTTACCTGTTGGGGGAGCGCGGCATGGATGGGCTGCACCTGCTGCCGACGTTCGCTGGCGATGACGAGGAGCGCGCGCCGAACCCTGACGTGATCAAGCTCGACCGGCGCACCGGGCGCTACGGCGGTCGAGGGCGAGGCCGCGCGCGCAGCCGCCTGCGACCGCCGTTGCGAACCGAGATGCTCGACGTGCTGGTGCAAGAC
>Ga0194131_10000076_pt1 | contig 137814 bp, 147 predicted proteins | sample TA2KigO120mmetaG_FD_148631 | JGI IMG/M metagenome (GOLD analysis project Ga0194131, IMG submission 148631) | Freshwater microbial communities from Lake Tanganyika, Tanzania - TA2015053 Kigoma Offshore 120m | ecosystem: Environmental > Aquatic > Freshwater > Lake | place: Tanzania: Lake...
ATATGAACACAGTAGGTCAACATGGGACGGAAGATGTAATCAGGAAATATGTGGAAAGTCAAGGTAGGGTAAACGAATATGAAAAGGTATATTCAAAACAGTTGAGACTGTTCTAAGATACCCAGAGAGCTTGCCCCTGGGAGCTTCATTAGCATCCATAAAAATAGGTTTGGCGTATCCGGCCGCATCTTCTGCCGCACGGTTAATCTGGAGTATGGCTCTATCCACCATCTTGCCCATACCAAGGTCACGCAGGGTATTTTCAATTTTCTTAGCATCCGGCGGCATCAGTATTTTATAAAATGCATCCTTAAAGAAGCCATCTTCTTTATTAAGCTGCAACACGGCTTTTACCAGCCCCTGGCCAAGGGCTTCTTTAATGCCTTCACCCGCTTCTGTCTCTGTAACACCGTTTCCCGTTGCACCCGGCAACTGTGACAAAACATCACAGCCACTAAAAACAAGGCTGCTAAAGCCCAGGGAAATCAATAGTTTTTCATGAAATGGGTTTTATTAATCAAAAGGTTAACAACTGCAACTTACGGGTTTCGGTCCAATGATGTTCGGGCCCGGGGCAGGGTTGCTCCAAAATCAGGTAGTTTTACAATTAGGTTGGCCAAGGCTGCTTTTAGTATGAAAGGCAAGGCAATTCAATCCTTTCGCCCGGTGGAGCCGGTTTATCCGTTCTTTATAATTATTTGCTCATCCCCCCTTATCCGTTAATTTTGCGCTGGTTTTGAAAAAGTCATTATCTTAACCCTGATTTTCGGGCCGGTTTTCTGTACAGCCCGGATGTGAACGTCAGCAAACATAACTGAAATCCCTTTTTAAAGGGCGCCACTGCCGAAAAGCGATAAGAGTAGGCAAACCAAAATAACTGATATGAAAAAAGCATTGTTTCTTTTCATTACAGCCGCTTGTTTACTGCAAATCAGCAGTTTTGCACAAAAAGCTCAGGTAGGACTTACCGGCGGCGTATCCGTTACCAATGTGTATGGAAGTTTGAATAACCTGGATACCCGTGGCGAAGCCAGGGCCGGTTATACAGTAGGGCTGATAGTGGATGCCCCTATCGGAAAATCCAATTTCAGTTTTCAACCGGGTATTCATTACGTTCAAAAAGGCAAGTTTACCTTAAAAAATGAAGCAGTCAGGGAAGCTGATGCCCTTCGCTATGCTGATCTTTTACTGAATTTTCTATTGCATGCAGGAAACAGACAGGGAACCCACCTGGTGTTTGGCCTGGGCCCCCAACTGGGATTTAATCTGCCCTCCAAAAAAATAAAAGTGGAAGATGGCGATCGCAGTGAATTAAGAAGCATTTCTTTTGGGAATACGGCTGCCAATGATTACCGGGGTATTGACTGGGGCGCCAACGGTGTAGTTGGTGTTATTATTAAAAAATGTGTTGGTTTCTCCGTTAATTATACTTTCGGCATCCGCAACCTGGTTCCCGAAGAACTGATAGAAGGAGATGATCTTCTCCGCAATGGCGCCCTGGGTTTCAGGCTCACTTATTTCTTCCCGAACACTCCTAAAGAAAAGAAGAACAAAAAATAATGCCCTGCTTCAGACAAAAATTTATTGCAGCATATCAAAAAGCCCCGGCCGGGGCTTTTTGATTGCATACTGCTTTGCTCCCGTACCTTTGCCCTCCTTTGCAAATGCTTCGGAGGGCAAGCTTGCTTTACCGAACTTTGAACTGTTTTTTAAAACAACAGACTAAATTGCTCATGAGCACAGCACATTTATCAGAACAGGAACTGCTTCGGCGTGAAAAACTGGCCGAGCTGATTATGATGGGCATTGAACCCTACCCTGCCCCATTGTACCCGGTTAATACCGATTCAGTAAGCATAAAACAAAATTTTTCTGAACAAACCAAAGACCGGTTTGCGGATGTATGCCTGGCCGGACGCATTATGAGTGTACGGGATATGGGTAAGGCCAATTTCGCTGTGATACAGGACAGCCGTGGCCGTATTCAGCTATATATAAAAAGAGATGATATATGCCCCGGCGAAGACAAGACGCTATATGATATCGTATGGAAAAAACTGCTGGATATCGGCGACATTATCGGGGTAAAAGGATATGTTTTTGTAACCAAAACGGGTGAAATTTCGGTGCATATAAAAGAGCTGACATTGCTCAGCAAGTCATTGCGTCCGCTCCCAATTGTAAAAGAGGCCGAAGGCCAGACATTTGATGCCGTAACCGACCCTGAATTTAAATACCGTCAGCGCTATGCCGACCTGATCATCAACCCGGCAGTGAAAGAAACGTTCATCAAAAGAACAAAGATGATCGACTCCATCCGTGAGTTTCTGAATGCACATGGTGCTTTGGAAGTGGAAACTCCTGTGCTGCAAAGCATCCCGGGCGGGGCGGCAGCAAGGCCTTTCATCACTCATCACAATGCACTGGATATTCCGCTGTATCTCCGCATTGCAAATGAACTGTATTTAAAAAGGCTGATTGTTGGGGGTTTTGACTGGGTATATGAGTTCAGCCGCAACTTCCGCAACGAAGGGATGGACCGGACCCATAACCCCGAATTCACCATTCTGGAATTTTATACCGCTTACAGGGATTATTTCTGGATGATGGAAATTACCGAGCAACTGATTGAAAAAACAGCGCTGGATGTGTGCGGCACCACTGACGTTGTTGTTGGAGATCAAATCATCTCCTTCAAAGCCCCTTATAAACGCATCAGCATTTATGATGCAATACTGGAACATACCGGCACCGATGTAAGCCGGATGAATGAAGAGCAACTGCGTTCGGTTTGCAAACAATTGCATATTCACACCGACAAAACAATGGGCACGGGTAAACTCATTGACGAAATCTTTAGTGAGAAATGTGAAAAGAATTATGTACAGCCCGTTTTCATCATGGATTACCCGGTAGAAATGAGTCCGCTAACCAAGAAACACCGGAAGAAAAGAGGACTGGTGGAAAGATTTGAACTGATGATCAACGGCAAAGAAATCGCCAATGCGTATAGTGAGCTGAATGATCCTCTTGACCAGCGGGAACGGTTTGAAGAACAGGCCCGCCTCATGGAGCGGGGCGACCCTGAAGCCATGTTTATTGATTATGATTTTCTGCGGGCACTGGAGTACGGCATGCCGCCCGCTTCGGGCATCGGTATTGGAATTGACAGACTTTGTATGCTGCTTACCAATAATGCCTCGATACAGGATGTGCTCCTGTTTCCGCAGATGCGGCCGGAGAACAGAGGTGAGGTTGCTGAAGGTAATAATGAATAAAGTGCCTTACAACCGATTCTGTTACAGCCCCTATCGTTCCACAAGTATATTGAATCCGAGGGTTTTGAATTTATCAGCGTCAAGTCCATGCTTATAAAAAAGGCCAACAGTTGTGCGCCAGTTGGAGCGAAAACGAATACCTAATCTTCCTATAGGGCCATAAGTGTTTATTGATTCTGTTTCACCATCAACTCTGTATCCTGTATACATATATCCAAATCCGCCACCGATGTACCCCCAAATTTTTTTTCATTCTCCGGAGTTGACATATTGCCCATGTTGTAATCAAAAGCAACAGGTGCATCTGCTCCCCATGCAATGCCGGTTGCATTACCAGCACTGGTCAAAAACCCGACTCCAGCACCCATCGGGAATCCCACAGTTAGCGAAGAGTTATCCCCGTTGGTAAGAATGAAACGGGGTGTGTAAGAAAAATGAGTCACCGCCATCACAAAATCATACTGCTCAGAAGGTGTATTAATATCGGCGGTTAGTAGCGAAATATTTGAGCCCAGTCCGTACATATACTTTTGGGCATTGCTCTCATCACCGATGTTAAAAAGAAACAGGATAATTAGTAGCTTTTTCATATTTATTGTTTAACCGGTAATCAGCATTTATTAATTTAACTTTGAAATCTAAAGAAAATCACTTACACAAACAAATCCGTGTAGAGTTTGGCCCCGGGAACCACGGAGTATTTTTCCAAATCGCTGATGCCTTCTTTTGCCAGCACCTGTTCATCAATAAACAGGTTGCCGGTGCATTCGGTTGACGGCTGTCTTAAAATATAATAAGCAGCGTCAGCCAGTATTTCCGGTGTACGGCTCATATTGGCCAGCATGGCCCCGCCCAGCAGGTTTCTTACTGCAGCCGTGTCAATGGTAGTTTTGGGCCAGAGTGCATTGGCAGCTATTTTATCTTTCTTAAATTCAGCCGCCCAGCCAATGGTCATCATGCTCATATTATACTTGGTAAGCGTATAGGCCACATGCTTTTCAAACCATTTTAAGTCAAGGTTAATGGGAGGCGACAATGTAAGGATATGCGGGTTGGATGACTTTTTAAGATACGGGATGCAGGCTTTTGTTACCAAAAAAGTTCCCCGCACATTGATGCTGTGCATCAGATCGAACCGTTTGGCTTCGGTTTGTTCCGTAGTGGTTAAGGATATGGCCGAAGCATTGTTCACCAGTATATCAATGCCGGCGAATGTTTCAACCGCTTTATTCACCGCATTCTGTATCTGGTCTTCAAACCGGATATCGCATTGCATTGCCAGTGCTTTACCACCTGCTTCTTCTATTTCAGCCGCAGCAGAAAAAATAGTGCCGCCCAGTTTGGGGTTTTCTTCCACACTTTTGGCAGCTATTACAATATTGGCTCCTTCAGCAGCGAGGCGAAGCGCAATGGCTTTCCCTATTCCACGGGTGGCGCCTGTTATCAGCGCTGTTTTACCGGCAAAAGACATATTACTGATTTTGCGCTGAAGATATTAATTGATTCGTTGATGTACGGTTTTCTTTTAGTAATACTACGGCCATACCGTAAATCAGCAGGGCTGTGTGCGTCAGGTTTGGCACAGTGGCAGGCTATTTGATTTTTTAGCGAAGACCCGTTATTGAATCCAATATCCTGCTGACCAGTCACCTGATGGTTATCGGGGTGATCAGGCTCTTAAAAACCAACTACTACATGAGGTAAAGGAAACCGTCCGTATGAAAACATGGCAAAAGGCCCTGTCCCCATGTAATTGAAACCTTTCCGCAATATGCGGAAAGGTTTTTTAATATTCGGGCAAAACAGGTTTTGTCTGCATAATTGATTCAATACGCCCCGCCACTTCGTCTGAAAGTTTTAAAACAGCTTCTGTTGCCTTAAGGTTTTGCAGCAACTGCTCTTTTTGGGTAGCGCCAAGTATTGCAGTAGTTACATCCGGGTTTTTTATGCACCAGGCAATGCTGAGTTCGGCCAGGGATATACCCAGTTCTTTTGCCAGCGCCGCCAGTTTCTTTACTTTGCCCAGCATTTCCTCTTTCATCCACCGGTCTTTCAGCCAGTCAAACCCGCTGAGGCCAAAGCGGCTTCCTTCAGGAATGCCATCATTGTATTTTCCGCTAAGCAAACCGGAAGCAAGAGGGCTCCAGATGGTGGTACCCATACCAACAGTTCTGAATATCATCAGGTATTCATTCTCCATTTTGTTTCTTTCAAAAAGGTTGTATTGGGGTTGCTCCACGGCAGGCCCTATGAGGCCATACTGGAGCGCCACCCTGTGAGCTTCCATAATTTCCACCCCGCTCCATTCACTGGTTCCCCAGTAAAGTGTTTTTCCCTGCTGAATAAGGTTATGCATTGTCCACACGGTTTCTTCTATGGGTGTGCCTTTGTCAGGCCGGTGGCAGAAATACAGGTCCAGGTAATCAAGCTGCAGACGCTGTAATGCTTCATTACATGCTTCCACCAGGTGTTTGCGGCTAAGCCCTGTTTGGTTCGGTTTATTTTGTTTTCCCCTCCACCCCCAGAATGCTTTGGACGAAATGGTGTACGAAGTACGGTCCCAGTTTTTTCTTTTCAGCACCCGACCCATCATTTTTTCACTTTCACTGAGGGCATATGCTTCAGCGTTATCAAAAAAATTAACCCCATGATCATACGCAATGCCCATCAGTTCATCGGCTTTGCTGTCGTCAATTTGCTTATGAAAACTGACCCAGCTGCCAAATGAAAGTATGCTCAGCTGCAATCCTGTTTTTCCCATGCGTCGGTATTCCATTTTTAGTTAATCGTTTTTAGTTTGAAGTGTATGATTATGAGAACCCTTTTCATTTTCTAAAGTATTAAAGGTAGGAAGAGCCTTTTAGTTTTAAGTGTAAGACTCTATTTTGGGAACCCGCTTTCTGAAACCTGTACGGTACCGGTAGGCTGGTTGAAGATAACGCTGCTGAGGTCCTGTGTGGCGGTTAGTCCCTTTCCGCCATGTATGTTTTTTCCCACACCGTGGTAAATGGCATATTTGTCTGTATAAAACATTTTGCTGTTCTGGTCCCACCACAGGTCGGGGCTTTTCAATGTATCGCCTTTCACCGTTATTACCGTTACACTGTCCCGCAGGTATACCTTGTTCAGGCTTTCAAAGTATTTGCCATAGCGGCTGTCAAGTCTTGATTCCACCCGGGCGCTGTCATCAAAAAAATCAACATGCAGGGTTTTCGGGAATTCCACATAAATGGTATCGGCATATACCCGCAGCATCAGCGGCGCCTTCAGCCGGGCCTTCATCACCCCGTTCTGGCTAAAGTAGCTGTCAATATCCACCGCTTCCTCCTGCATAATTATTTTTTCAGTCCAGTCCTTCACCTTCTGGGCATCATTCTCGCAGGCATAAAGAAAACAGCAGCCGGTAATAACAGCTGCTGCATAAAATTTTTTGATATGCCGGAATGCGTTAATCATACTTTCTTTTAATAAACCATATATCGCTCAGCGAAAATCCAGCCGACAGCCTGAAAAGGTTTTCCTTCAGCAAATTATCATTATTTCCCCTTTTGATATACTCAAATGCCAGGTTGATGACCGTCGTCTGGTTGGGAGCGTTTCTTACATATTTTAATGGAAGGCCCAAACCCATGGATACTCCAAATTGAGGAAGCTTTTGTCTTATGTTGACATAATCGGGGCCAAAGAAAAATCCCCAGCGATACTCAACGTTTTTAAAGTAGTTCTGACCGGGTACGGGGTTAACCTGTGCCCCGATCCGTACTTCCCATTTATTCCTTAATGAATCGGCCTGGCCATAAACCCGGTACTTCTCCCAATTTTGGTACGCAAAATCAATTCCAACAAGCCAACCGCCTTTTCGTTTGGCATAGTCAGGGTATTGCTGCACTAAAAACCCCGCAGTAATGGAAGCAGGCATCACTACTTTACCCTTGATATCCTTTATGTCGGATACACTGTCCAGCCTGAGATCACCAAGTGTCAGGTCGTAAACAAATGTTTCCCTTATCCTGTCCTGTGTGGCATTCAGGGTTTGTTTCAGGCTACCGTAAACACCGGCTGAGAAAAACATATTTTCTTTCTTCAGCGGCTTTACATATAACAGCCCGCCGGCCAGGTAAATATTATTATAGTTGGTTTTTGTTTCAAAATTGCCGCTGAAGTATTGTACTGTATCATTTCTGAATTCACGGCGGCTGCTGCTGTTTCGTTTGCCAAAATAATAACCGGCATTAAACCCCACGCTGAGACTTTCCTCCAGTTTATTGGAAGATGTTTTTTTAAAAATCTTGAATCCTGTTCCTGCAGTAGCGAGAGAGGAACCGCCATCGCCATCGTAGAGGGTGGTTACGCTGTCAATGGGCAGGCCTGTAAGCGGGTCTTTCAGTCTTTCTGCACTAAAAATTTTGTAGCTCACCCTTGAAACCGGACGAAGTCCAAAACTGATACCCCAGTTTTTCTTCACCGGCACGCTTACCTGTACATAAGAAAACAGCAGGTTACCGGCTGTAAATTTGCGGGCAGGATTGGTTTCCCGCAATGTGCGGCTTTCCAGGTTAATGCCGATATCCAGCACAGCCCGGCCATTGGCCAGTTTTCGGCTCCTGGCTTCGGGGTTAGCTTCAAAAAAAGAATAAGAAGCAGGATTGGCAAAATTGATGGTCCGATAATCAATGTAGCCGGCAGAAATACCGCCCATGGCCCTTGTGTTGATATTGGTTGAAGGTGCCAGGTCGCCAATGCCATAGCGGGAATTAGGTGAATTATCCTGGGCAGCAAGAACCAAAAAAACAGCGGGAAACAACAACGCAAAAACCAGTAATAGGCAGTGTAACGTCTTGATTTTCTTAAGGATTATTGACTTCACTAATTGCATACAGACCTTTAAAGATTAAATCGGGGTCTGCAAATATCTTGTTTTTGATGTGCGAAGCCAAATACACTATATCACCCCCGGTTAACAGGACGTTAAAGTTCCTGTACCGCTCCCGGTAAGCTTCAATAAAGCCATCAATCTCTTTGGCCATGCCCAGCACCACACCCGATGTGATATTGGTGGTTGTATCGTACCCAATCAGCGGCACATTACTGTCGGCCTTCACCAATGGCAGTTTGGCGGTATAGTAGTTAAGAGACTTCAATCGCATTTCAAGCCCCGGCGAAATGCCGCCGCCTATAAACTCATGGTATTTGTTGATGAAGTTGTAAGTAACACAGGTGCCTAGGCCTATCATCAGGTTATTGCTGGTGGGATAGTAATGAACTGCTGCCGCAGACAGTGCCAGCCTGTCTGCGCCGATGGTTTCCGGTTTACCAACCGGTTTGGTAAAAGGTACTTTTGTATGATGGTTGAGTTTATGAAATTTTGTAGCTGATTGCAGCAGTTCTTCTATTGCCGGGTTATGGTCAATAACAGAGGATAGAATGGATTTAGCTGGGCTGAATTGTGCGATCAGCAGTTTGACGGTTTCTGTGGCATCATCGGGCAGGGTAATGGCTTCTTTCATTTCCGGGCCTTCAAAAACCGCTACTTTTTTGCGGGTATTGCCAAAATCGAAACAAAGGGTGTAAAGCATGAATGTCGTTTGTTATTTTGAACCAATATCAAACCCGCCCGGACTTTTAAAATGCCCGTTCATTTTTATTTTTTCTTTTAACTGCTCCATACCCGCCACCATCGGTATCATTTTGGCGAGAAAACGCTTCAGGTACTCCTGCCGCTGGCGCTCATCCAGCAGGCCCAGCAGTTCATATTCTTCTTCCAGCGAAAGACCGATATGATGGGCCACATCATACACTTTTATTTTGTCTTCCTCTTTCTTAAATTCCTTATTCACCTTAAGAAGCTGATGCAGGTCCCGTATGCTGTTCATCACTTTGCGCATCAGCTCCGGGTTGCCCTGCTCATAGGTTTCAGGATAATTTACAATGGCCCCGCTGTACAGTTTATCCGGTACATCCTTTATTACCTCCAGAATGCGAAAGACCCGGATGCCTTTTGTTTTGATATCCATCTCGCCGTTTTCATGCACAGCCGATAGTTCAGTTATTTCCACCAGCGATCCGTAATCCTGCACCTTGTTTTCAATCACTGTTGGAATACCGAAAGGTTTTTTCGTCGTATGGCATTCGTTGATAAGCTGCGTGTACCTTGGCTCAAAAATGTGGAGGTTCAGGTTTTCGCCGGGGTACACCACAATGCCAAGCGGGAATATAGGGATGAAATTGGTCATAGTTCACAATAAAGTACAAATTACGAAATACGAAGTTCCTTTTTTTTGCGTTGCATTCCTTCCAGTTTTGTATACTTCAGGGCGGTGTACCGGGCCGTAATTTTTGCGCTCAGGTATCCTTCCTTTCCGTCTAAAAAGCCCAGTTTTAAAATATAGTTGCTGAAGAAGGAAAAAAATGGTGAAAGTTTTCGCTTTATCCAGCCCGCCTTTTTGCCCTGCCGGTAATATTTTTCCGCCCCCAATTGTGCATAGTGGTCCATTTTTCTTTTGTAATCATCAAGGCTCTTCAGTGTGCGGTGCAGAATGCAACCTTTCATTCTTTTGATAACTGCGCCGGCAGGAAGTAATAATTTTTCATGCACCGGCGCTTCATCCCATTGTACCGTTTTGCGGTTAAACAAACGAACATGAAAGTCTTTACCCCACTCACCGAATTGCAATGGTTTGTCTTTAAAAAAATTTTTGAAAGCCATCTCATAAACCACCGTTTTACTTTCGGGTTCCCATTGCTGAAGTGTTTTTTTCAGTTCTTCATCAACCGCCTCATCTGCATCCAGAAAAAGCACCCAGTCGTGCCGGGCAAGAGTCAGCGCTTTGCCTTTGGTTTTGCCAAACCCTTCCCAACTGCCCTCATATAACCTCACACCGAACCGCCTTACCAGTTCCTGCGTGCCATCAGTACTTCCGTTATCATAAATCACAATATCATCACTAAGGCCCTGCAGGCTTTGCAGGGTTGAGCCGATAACATCAGCTTCATTTTTACAAACTATTACCACAGACAGGGGGTGCATGTATGCAAATATGAAATCTTTTCGGCGTCCGGCCCCATTCCTTTTTACCCGTCATTTAAAAATGTGTAAGTTGCCGCACAATCAAATTGCAGATGAACTGGCAGGAGTTATTGCGGCAAATGCAGCAGGGCGATATAAAGGCGCTGGCCCGCAGTATATCTTTGGTGGAAAATGAGCTTCCGGGTTATGCATCGCTGCTGCAGGCGCTTCCCGTGTCAGCAGCAAAGGTTATTGGCATTACCGGGCCGCCCGGCGCCGGGAAAAGCACCCTGGTTGATGTTATTATCGGGTTGCTTGTGAATTCAGGGAAAAAAGTTGGTGTTCTTTGTGTTGACCCCTCATCGCCATTTAACCTGGGCGCTGTGCTGGGCGACCGCATCCGCATGAGCGACTGGTACACCCATCCTGATGTGTTTATCCGCTCCCTGGCTACAAGGGGTTCGATGGGCGGGCTGAACCCGAAGATCATTGAGATTACCGACCTGCTGAAAGCCTTTCATTTCGATTATATCCTTGTGGAAACGGTGGGTGTGGGGCAAAGTGAAATTGAGATTGCAGGTCTGGCGGATGTAACGGTGGTGGTGGTGGTTCCGGAATCAGGCGATGAAGTGCAAACGATGAAGTCAGGGCTGATGGAAATTGCGGATGTGTTTGTGGTAAACAAAGCTGACCGGCCTGATGCTGACTTGTTTGAAAAAAATCTCCGCCAGATGCTGGCTCCGGCATTCAGCAAACATTATCATGAGGTGCCGGTAATAAAAACCATTGCTTCGCAAAGGGAAGGTGTCCGGGAGTTGCTGGACATTATATTGCACCAGTGCCAGAAGTCGCATATTTCCGATCGTCATTTCTGGCTGCTGGCTGAAAAAGCATGGTGCCTGATTGAACAAAAAAGAATGAAGGATGTTGATAAGGCCGTATTAAAAAGAGAAATTGAATTACTTTTTCAGAAGGGGACATTCAACCTGTATCAATTTATTGCAGACAAATAAAGTTTATGGACACAATACCCAATGAAGGCCTTCCGAAAATTGCCGCCTGCGAGCCCGCCGGTGTAATGGTGGAGCCGGGAAAAGTTTATTCCTGGTGCAGTTGCGGCCTGAGTGAAAAAGAGCCTTTTTGCGACAGCAGCCATAAAAAAGTGGAAGGCATGCCTTTCCGCAGTGTAAAAGTGGTTTTTGATAAGGCTGAAGAAATATGGTTTTGTCAGTGCAAACAAACCAGGACGCCGCCGTTTTGCGATGAAACGCATAAAACACTCCGTAAATAACCACCGGCCTGAAGGTATTTTAAGAAATAACACAGTTATCAAGGGCTGTGGATTTTACTTATATCAGAATTAAGAGGATGTCCTTATTTTTCTGAACCAATGAAAGGGTTACCCCAGCCAGAAAATTCCGGTTGGTATTGGCGGAGGCAATTCCAGTTCACTTGGATGTACCACTACGCTGCGTGGGCTTGGAGGAAAGGCATTAAGTAACTGGTCGGGAACAAGAATCTTTTCAGGCGGTGGCGGCGCCGCCGGTCATTCAAATAACGGATTTAGCTCTGTTCATGGAGGCAATGGCGGCGGAATTGTTTTTATCTGGGCCAATAACCTGACCGGTAATAACGAACATATTTCAGCAAACGGGGCTAACGGAGGCGATTCACAATCTGACGGAGCCGGGGGTACTATTATTATGAATGTAGCTAATTATACCGGCAATTCAGTAATCAGGGCCAATGGCGGAAACTCGGCTAATGGCGGTACTATAGGCGGGTGTTATGGCGGAGGGGGAGACGGAAGCGGTGGCGCTGTTTATTTTACCGGCGCTGTTCGGGCTATTACTGTTTCTGTAAATGGCGGCGCTGCCGGAGTAGAAAGTGGGAGGGACGGAACATGTGCAGCAGAACAGGCCGCAGGTGCAGGAAGCAACGGGCAAATATTTTCTGTTTACAGCTTCCGCCGTTCATTCGATCCTGCCGGGTATTGTCTTTTACTATTGCCTTCAAAGCTGCTTTACTTCAAAGCACAGTTGATGAATCAATCGGTGCTGCTTAACTGGCAGGTGGATCACCCCGAACTGGTGAAGCAGTTTACAGTAGAAAAGAAAACCGGCAACGATTGGGTAGTTATTGCAGTTGTTGACCCGGCTGATGGTCGCTTTAAATATTCCGCCACGGACTTATATCCTGCTACCGGTCACAATTTTTACCGACTGAAAGTGACCGAAAGAAGCGGCAGCAGTGATTATTCTGAAACAAGAATGGTGTGGATGGGTAACCGGAGTGAAGACTTTTTTATTTATCCCAATCCTGCCTCAGGTAATGTATTTGTAACCGGAAAGTTGGTAAGGGGGGAAATGCTGCAGTTAATCAATCTTTATGGAAGTATATTGTGGCAGCAAAAAATTCAGGCTGAAAACCAGACAATCGGATTACCACCGCTTCCACCCGGCGTTTATCTTGTCAGGTATAAAAAAACAGTAAAAAAACTGATCGTTCGTTAATCGCCTTCCCATAAGTTTCAAACATCTACTTTTGCCTGCATCATTTAATTCCCATGAAAGTATTTGATTGCTTTACCTTTTTTAATGAACTGGATCTGCCCGAATTGCGTCTGAAGTTGCTGGACGATTATGTGGATTGGTTTGTTCTGACTGAATCAAACCTCACATTTTCCGGGAAAGACAAATCTTATTATTTTGAAGAGAATAAAAACCGGTATGCCCCGTGGCTTCATAAGATTATTCATATTAAAGCCCGTCAAAGCAGGGAAGGAATGGATTTTTCTTCAGTTGAAACATCCTATAATCCTCTCAGCGCTGCTTTCCGGATGGGGTATTAGCACCGCAATACACTGGCACAGGCTGTTTCTTCTGTTGCCGGTGAAGATTTGGTTCTGATCGGCGACGTGGATGAAATTCCCGATCCTTTAAAACTTTCAAAAATAAATCCTGTTAATGGCCCGGTTGTTCTATCCATGCTTTTTCATTATTATTTCCTGAATTGTCAGAATGCCGGGAAAGAAAGATGGTGGAACGGAACCATTGCATTAACGGGAAAACAATTTAAGGAAACTACGCCCCAGGCGCTGAGAGATAAACGCAATGAGCTTCCTGTTGTAAAAAAATCGGGCTGGCATTTTTCCTATCTGGGTGGCCTGGAAAAAATCAAAGAAAAAATAAAGTCGTTTGCGCATACGGAATTCAATAAAGAAGAATTTCTGAATGACCAGAACATTCTTGAAGCCATGAGGCTGGGAAAAGATATCTTTAAAAGCCCGGAAGTACATTATCAATTTGTTTCTGTACATTATTATCCGCCTTATCTCAGAAAGGTCATGTTGCAATATCCTGCTTTTCTGCATCAAACAGGTAAAGAAACTATATTGCAGCGGTTGTATTATTCTGTCAATAATTTATTCCGCTAAATGACTGCCCTGATAGGCCGAATTTCCTGTTTTGTAAATGAAAAAAATCTTGGTTACAATAAAAATTTTGAAAAAGGATTTCGTTTCGCAAAAGGTGATTATATCGCACCCTGCGACCAGGATGATATCTGAGAAGCCGGCAAGGTTGAAATAATGATGAAGCAATGGCCGGTTGGTTGCGGCTTTGTTTATTCTTTGTCGGGAAATTTTTCCGGGAATGACTTTGCAGGCAGAACGGCGGCACCGAAAGTTCATTACAGTGATGTTGATGATATACACAAACTTGTTTTCAACAGCCCGGTACATGGCCATGCCTGCATGTTCAAAAAAGAATTATTAAATACCTGCACTCCGTTTCCCGCTGATATTTTTTATGACTGGTGGATCAGTATGCATGCCGCCAGCACAGGGATTATCGGCTGCATTCCTCAAACCCTTACATGGCACCGGGTGCATGAAAAAATTTTTTTCCTGCATCTTACTTCGATAAAGGATAAACAAGAAAGAGAAACCCGCCTCAGGAAACAAATGATCCATTCTATCGAAACATTCTTTCAAAAACCCGTGGCAAGAGAAAAAGAAAAACGGTCGTTGCTGCACTATACCTCATTGCTGAAAGAAATGGATGGGAAAACATGTTCTCCGGCCATGTTCCGCTATATCATGAAAAACAGAAAACTGATTTTTCATTACAAAAAAAACCAATGGTTTTCTTTTCGCATCTTAAACATGCAATTCGAATGGCCAGAAAAGGATTATTGTAAAGATCAGTTAAACAGTCTTCCGGTTATTTTTCCACCACCGATAACTAATATAACCTACTATGGCAAAAGGCGCAAAGGCCAGGTACAGGATACCGGAATTCATTCCTTTGGCTGGTTTTTCACCTAATTGCTGGGCTGTTTTAGTGCAAATGGAACACTGGGCAGAAGAAATATAAAATGCAGAATGTAAAATGCAAACCGTAAAAATGAAAGCCAGTACCCGCTGTTTCATCCCCTGTTATTTGATGCAAAGATAACTCTTACGGCTAAAGCCTAATCAATTGTCCGGCAATTTTCTGAAATTGATAGCCCCAATGATCCCAGTTCAGTTTTTCTTCATAATACTTTCTGGCAGATTGTTTTAAATTTCGAAAAGCATGTTGATCAAAAAAAAGCTGACCAATCTTTTCGGCATATGACCCTGCCGCGGCCGAATGGGGAAGGGCAAAGCCGTTAATACCGTCTTTTACATATGTAGAAACGCCGCCGGTATCGGTTGTAATGGAAGGAATGCCATAGGCTGAAGCTTCGCTGAAAACTATGCCTGCACATTCAGCACGGGTAGGAAGCAGCAGGCAATCTGTTTGCAGAAAAATCTGGTGCAGTTGCCTGAAATCTTCATCTTTATTCTTGTCAAGGTAGGGGATCACCGTAATTCCGCTATCTTTTATTTCATACGGAGGTACACACCCTATGATATGCAAATGTGCATTTATTCCATCCTGTTTTAATTTTCGGTAGGTCTCAAGAGCTATATCACCGCCTTTTCTTTCCCAATCAACTCCGAGAAACAGCAAATTGCATATACCGTTTCGTTTAAAGTTTATTTCCTCAGCATTGGGTATCCTGTCCAGGTTGGCCCCACAAGGCGCTACAGATATTTTCCCGCTGTTTATTCCATAGTCATTCACTGCTGAAATTTTATTCCAGTCGGATGCGAGCATACAATGCGATGCTTTTTGGAAAGCTTTTTTATCCAGTTCAATTCCCTTCCGGACATTGTAACGGGCCAGGTTGCTGAAACCGGGGTAATACCCCTGCAGCTGCTGAAAAGTGGCATCCGTCATGTAGATAACCGGAATATCCGTTTCCACATAAGCAATCATTTGGGAAGAAGCTGATACAAATAATACATCAACCGGTCTTTTTTTCAATTCTCTGGTCAGCTTTTTACTGAAATAGTTTGCGTAAGAAGTTAAAAATTCAACCGAAGTATGTTTCTGAAACCAGCGGCGGTTAATGCTTTTTTGCGTAGTGAGCCACTCCTGCAGCAACTTGGGCAATTTATACTGAAATATTTCCACTTCCCCGTATTTCTTCAGTTGCTGAAGAGTATAATAGCTGATGCCCGACCAGGTCTTTTTATCTTCTGGATTATATCTGGCTGCAAATCCGATTTTCATTTTTATAGAAATCTTCTGGCTATCCGGTTATAGGTTGTTTCTTCAGACTGAATATGCGCTGCAGTAAGCTTCGACAAATATTTTTCCCATGCAAATGACTCCCACAGGTGATGCAGATAAGCTTCGGGAAATTCATTTACTTCTACAAACATCGCCTTCAATCCTGCATCATCATAAAGCGGGTAATGAAATGCGAACGGGCCGCATTGTGTAAGCCTGTCAGGAAATTGCTCTGCCAGCCGCTGTGGTACCAGTACCGAATGCTCATTCCAGTATCTATCTCTTCCCCGGGAGCGGAAATTTTTATATCTCTGCAACCAAAGGTTTACAAATTCGCTGTTTTTTTCTGAAAGCAAAACAGCATTACAAAGTCCCGTTGAGCCGTTTTTATTTCTTTTCAGCAACCCTAGTTTTAATTTTAAATGTTGTCTCCAGTTTTGGGGAACAAACTGAGCTTTCAGCTCCTGGCCGATTACGAACCGGTTATTCAATAATTCGCACAGCGGTTTCACAGAAATTGTATCAAGATCAAGATAAATGCCGCCGGATTCCTTTAAAACCTGCAACCGCACCACATCGGCCTTATGCGCCACATGGTAAAGTTTATTTCCCATAATGCTTTCCGGCGCTGTTATCTTATTCAGGATAAGAAGCGGCTTTGCCCTCTCCCACCACTCGCCTTCCGGTTCATACTGGTAATGAAAATAAGCAGTTACCGGTTTATTTAACTCAACGGCAGATTTCATTGATAAATAATGGACCAGTGAAAAGGGCTTGCCGCCAAAATCAGCCGCCATGCCAAAAACAAAATGAAGCATATTCGGAATCATTGATTGGCCCATTTTTCCCTGATATTCGACCTGTCGGTATTATCAGTAAACACTTCCTGGTTGAATAAAAATTTTTTTACAGCAAATGCTTTTAATTCATCCTTTAACACCAGCGCCGTTAAAAGATTATCCGCCCGGTAATGCACCGGTGTTTGGGCAGCGAGCAATTTTCTGGCGGCTGATTTGCTCACGGCATAAGTATGGGTGCAGTCATGGAAGCCTGCCCTCCACAAATGTGCGCTGAATTTTTTGGGCAGCCCGTTCTTTATCATACCCGCCGGTATTTTGCTTAGTCCCAGTGCGGACATTAAAAGGTAAATGGCGTTTTTTATCCTTTTGCCAAAGGTCAGTTTATCGTTTTTTAAATAGCCCAGGTAAAACAATTCCCAGTCAGGTGGCAGTTCTTTCAGACAATCATCGAGCAAGCCAAGTTGATTATAGTCGGGCACCACATCATCTTCCAATACCAGTACTTTTTGCCAGTTATTGTCAACCATCGCCTGGTAAACCATCCGGTGAGAAAAGGCGCAGGCGATTTCTCCTGTATTTAATAGTTTAAAATAATATCCGGGCGACAATGTATTTTTTTTATCGTAGCGGTAATTATTGCTAATAAACTCTTCTGTCAGTTCATTTTTATCGGCGCCATAAAAAAATTCAAATGAAATACCTTCCAGCCGTTGCTTTACTTTCTCCTGCCGGTCTTTAAAGCGGGGAACGGTTACCACCAGCACTTTGTCAAAATAAGCCTGCAGCAGTTCGTTCGTTTTTCTGATAATATCCGGCATCCGTACAAATGTAGAAAACAAAACAGCAAATACCGGGGGGTATTTGCTGTAGCAATCAATTATAGGGGATCGCTTAAACGGCTTCTGCCTCCATCTTCTTCTGTACCTTCTTCCGTTCTTCCTCATTCATTATCACTTTCCGCATACGCACAAAATTCGGAGTCACTTCAATACATTCGTCCTGCTGAATGTATTCCATGCATTCTTCCAGTGTCATTAATGTTTTGGGGGCAATGTTGGTAGCCGCATCACTGCCACTGGCCCGCATATTGGTCAGTTTTTTCCCTTCAATTACATTTACCACAAGGTCGCCGGGTTTTACGTTTTCAGCAACTATCTGCCCGGCATAAACTTCTTCTCCCGGGTCAATAAAAAAGGTGCCGCGGTCCTGCAGTTTATCAATGGAGTACCCGGTGGCTGTTCCGTTTTGTTTTGCAATCAGTACGCCGTTATTTCTTCCGGGTATCGGGCCTTTCCAGGGTTTGTATTCGGTAAACCGGTGGGCCATTACCGCTTCGCCGGTAGTTGCAGTTAGCATTTGCGTACGCAGGCCAATTAATCCTCTCGAGGGTATTTCAAATTCCAGGTGCTGCATCTCCCCTTTGGTTTCCATCATATGTATTTCGCCTTTTCGTCTTGTAACAAGGTCAATCACCTTGCTGGCAAACTCCTGCGGCACATCCACCACCAGGTTTTCATAAGGTTCACATTTTACACCATTGATTTCTTTCACAATCACCTGCGGCTGGCCTACCGTTAATTCATATCCTTCCCGCCGCATCGTTTCTATTAAAATACCCAAATGAAGAATGCCGCGGCCATAAACAATAAAACTGTCGCCGCCTTCACTGTCTTCTACCCTTAAGGCAAGGTTTTTTTCTGTTTCTTTCATCAGCCTGTCGCGGAGATGCCTTGATGTAACAAATTTTCCGTCTCTGCCGAAGAAAGGTGAGTTGTTGATGGAAAACAGCATGTTCATCGTAGGTTCATCCACACTGATAACGGGTAGCCCTTCGGGATTCTCAAAGTCGGCAATGGTATCCCCGATATTAAAATCTTCAATACCTACTACGGCACATAAATCACCTGCTGAAACTTCATTTACCTTTTTCTTGCCCATGCCTTCAAACACATATAATTCCTTTACCCTTGACTTCTTCACCGTGCCATCGGCCTGAACCAAACTTACCGGCTGGTTTTCTTTAATAATGCCGCGACCTACCTTACCTACGGCTATCCTGCCAAGAAAGGAGGAATAATCCAGTGAAGTGATCTGCATCTGCAATGTACTAGCCTCCCCCTGGCCCCCTCCTTCTGAGAGGGAAACTTTTGGCGGAGGAACATATTTAATAATTCCATCCAGCAGCGGTTCTATATTATCAACCGGTGTCAGCGAATCGTTGAACCAGCCGTTTTTTCCCGAGCCATAAAAAGTAGGGAAGTTCAGTTGCTCTTCAGTTGCATCCAGGTTAAAGAATAAATCAAAAACCGCATCATGCACTTCATCGGGCCGGCAGTTGGGTTTATCCACTTTATTGATAACAACAATCGGATGAAGATTTAACTGTAATGCTTTTTGCAAAACAAACCGTGTTTGCGGCATGGGGCCTTCAAAAGCATCCACCAGCAACAGTACGACATCTGCCATTTTCAGCACCCTTTCCACCTCACCGCCAAAGTCGGCGTGACCGGGAGTGTCAATCACATTGATCTTTACTCCTTTATATTCAACCGCAGCATTCTTGGAAAAAATGGTGATACCCCGTTCCCTTTCCAGATCATTGCTATCCATAATGAGTTCACCGGTTTCCTGGTTTTCCCGGAATACCTTGGTGGCATGTAATATCTTATCTACCAGGGTGGTTTTTCCGTGGTCAACATGGGCTATAATCGCAATATTTCTGATCTCCATTTTTTAGCTTTTAGCTAGTAGCTGCAAACCGCCACCCAAAGGCTAAAAGCTTGCAGTTATACGCTGTTTTTAACGAGCGGCAAAGGTATGGCAATTAAGCGGGGGCAGCAAACGAAAGGGATATTAAATGATAATTGTTTACATTGAAAAACAGAGATTTAATGTAGTTTTAGCAAAACAGCTGGTATGAGGTTTTTAAAATGGATTGGACTTGCCCTGTTATTATTGATTGTGGTTTACTTTTTAGGGCCTAAGCCTTCACATCCTAAATATAACAATGAACTGTCTGCTGTTCCTGTTCAGCCGGCTGCACTGGATAGTTTTGTGGCAACACTGGAAGCAAAACATAAATTAAAACCCGACAATGAAGCAAGGATCATGTGGTTGAATGATACCGCCCGCCAGAAAACAGAATATGCTGTTGTTTACCTGCACGGCTTCAGTGCATCGCAGGAAGAAGGTGACCCGGTACATTATGAGTTTGCACAAAAGTTTGGATGTAATCTATACTTAAGCCGTTTGGATGCTCATGGGATAGACACAACAATACCGCTTGCCGGTTTTACTGCAGATGGTTTATGGAATTCTGCGAAAGAAGCTTATGCCATCGGAAAACAACTGGGCAATAAAGTGATCCTCTTGTCCACTTCCACGGGCGGCACCCTGGCGCTGAAACTGGCGGCTGAAAACCCGGATATTGCCGGGCTGATCCTGCTTTCTCCCAATATTGCCATCAATGATCCCAATGCATGGCTGCTGAACAATCCCTGGGGACTACAGATTGCCCACCTGGTACAGGGCAAATACAGAAAAGTGTCAGACACCACTGCCATTTATGCCCAGTACTGGAACAACAGGTATGTTACCAAATCCCTTGTACAGCTTGAAGAGCTGCTCGAAACCACCATGAAGGAATCAACCTTCAGAAAAGTGAAGCAGCCTGTTCTGATGTTGTATTATTATAAAGATGAAAAGAACCAGGACAAAGTGGTAAAGGTATCAGCCATGAAAAGGATGTTTCGCCAGCTGGGCACTCCTGAAAACCTGAAAAGAGAAGTGGCAGTACCCAATGCAGGCGATCATGTCATTGGTTCTTATATAAAATCAAAGGATGTGGAAACTGTAATAACTGAATGTGAAAAGTTTGCCATGGATATCCTTAAAATGCAACAACAATAAAAAATACCATGCCTTCCAGTCTGTCACGCCGCGATGCGCTTAAGGCCATCAGTTTTGCTGCCGCTTCATTCCCTCTTTCTTCATGGGCCATGAATGAAAAAGGCGAACGGATTATTTTGCCGGATAACCCGCTGCATAAAAAAATGAAGAAGCCCGTTACTGCTATTACCTGCGGTGCAGGCGCAAGAGGAAATGTTTATGGAAACTATGCGGTTCAATATCCGGACCAACTGGATATTGTGGGTGTGGCCGAACCTATTCCTATCCGCATTCAGCGTTACAGCAAAAAACATAATATCCCGGAGGAAAACCAGTTCAAAACATGGGAAGATGTTTTTAAAAGACCCAAGTTTGCTGATGCTATCATCATCACCACACCGGATAACCTTCACTATGGCCCATGTATGGAAGCACTGAAGATGGGATATGATGTATTGCTTGAAAAACCCATCTCACCCAGCGAAAAAGAATGCCGGGATATTTTACAGCTTGCCAAAAAGAATAACCGGATTGTGGCTGTTTGCCATGTGCTGCGTTATGCCCCATATTTTATCAAGTTAAGAGAACTGATGAACAGCGGTGCTATTGGCGAAGTAATCAGTGTACAGCACCTGGAACCCATCGGTCATGTGCACATGAGCCATTCTTATGTACGGGGCAACTGGCATAACAGTAAGCAAACTACTCCTATCATTTTGGCCAAATCCTGCCATGATTTGGATATACTCAAATGGATGATCAATAAACCATCTAAAAAAATTCAGGCTTTTGGCGATTTGAAATGGTTTCGGAAAGAAAATGCACCGGAAGGCAGTACAGCAAGATGTGCTGATGGTTGTAAAGTGGAAGCTGAATGTCCCTACTCGGCCCAGCGTATTTATTTCCAAAACAGGACCTGGACCTATGTTTTTGATATGCCGGAAGATAAAAGCAAACACGGTGACCACATTTTAGAAAAATTAAAGACCACCAACTATGGCCGTTGTGTTTATCGTATGGAAAACGATCAGCCCGACCATTACATCTGCAACATCCAGTTTGCAGATAATGTAACTGCCAGTTTTTCGATGGAAGCTTTTACTTCGTATGAAGGAAGAAGAACAAGGGTAATGGGCAGCATGTGTGATATTGTCGGTGATATGAATTCTTTTGTGCTGACCGACTTTCGTACGGGTAAAAAAACAGAATGGAAACAAAACAGCGACGGACATGGCGGCGGCGACTGGCGGCTGGTGGCCGACTGGATACAGGCTGTTGATCAGCAAAACCCGGCTTTACTAACATCAACAATTGATGCCTCCATTGAAAGCCATGTAATGGGCTTTGCGGCAGAGAAAAGCAGAAAAGAGAATAAGGTGGTGGAGGTGAGGATGTAAAAGCCGAAAAATGCAATAGTTGTTTCCTGAAATAGTTTCATTTCCTGCCTATTTCCTATCTTCCTCGTTCAATTGCCTGCTATGATTAGAAGCAAGATTGCTGGTATCGGCATGTATGTTCCTGCCAATGTGGTTACCAATATCGACCTGATGAAATATATGGATACCACTGATGAGTGGATACAGGAACGTACCGGCATCAAAGAACGCCGGTATGCTCATCGCACTCAAGAAACCACCACCACTATGGGTGTGGAAGCTGCAAAGATTGCCATTGAAAGGGCCGGCATTACCCCGAAGGATATTGATTTTATCGTTTTTGCCACGCTTTGCCCTGATTATTATTTTCCCGGATGCGGTGTATTGCTGCAGCGGGCCATGCAAATGAAAGAAATTGGCGCTTTGGATGTACGCAACCAGTGCAGTGGTTTTGTTTATGCCTTGAGTGTAGCCGATCAGTTCATTAAAACCGGTATGTATAAAAATATGCTGGTAGTTGGTTCAGAAAAACATTCTTTTGGTCTTGATTTCAGCACAAGGGGAAGAAATGTAAGTGTAATATTTGGTGATGGCGCCGGGGCGGTGGTATTACAACCCACGGAAGATGAAAACCGCGGTATACTCAGCACTCACCTACACAGCGATGGTACCAACGCAGAAATACTGGCCATGTACAATCCCGGAACACATGCCAATCACTGGGTGAACGGGCAAAAGCTGGCAGACTTTGATAACGCTGAAATCGGGCAAATGTTTTTCAGCCATTCCATGATTGATAAAGCACAGGTATTTCCGAATATGGATGGTCAGGCTGTATTTAAAGTAGCAGTAGAGAAATTTCCGGCAGTTATCAGAGAGTCGCTGGAAGCCAACAACCATCAAACATCTGACCTAAGACTTCTGATTCCACACCAGGCTAATTTGCGTATTTCACAGTATGTCCAAAAGAAACTTGGACTGACTGACGACCAGGTTTACAACAATATTCAGAAATACGGAAACACTACGGCAGCCTCTGTCCCCATTGCCTTATGCGAAGCATGGGAAAACGGGTTGGTAAAAGAAGGCGATCTTATCTGCCTGGCTGCCTTCGGCAGTGGCTTTACCTGGGCCAGCGCCCTGCTCAGGTGGTAAATTGTGTAATCCGGAGCCAACTTTCATCTCCAATATGCCATCATTAAATGGCATGATTATTTAATATTTTAGCAACATGAAGAAGCTACTTACAATACTGACAATTATCTGCCTGGCTGAAACTGTTTCGGCACAGGACAGTTGGAAAGTAGTATTGCATAAGAAACTATTGCTTACCGGCAAAGGAGCGGATGAAGAAAAAAATATAAAACTTATTAAATTATCTGAGTGGGAAAAAAGCGGTTACCTGGAAGTAAGTTACAAAGAAGAACAACCCTCTGCCTGGCTCCACTCCATCCGTTTTGCAGACGAACAAGGGAATGAACTGCTGGTCAAAGACAGTACAACCAGTACAAAGGTTTCTACCATTGCGCTCAGGAAAACTTTTTCGGGGAAAAAACAGGTGAAAATTTATATGGTAATCGCCCCTTCTGACCCCATGATAATGGCTCCTGCAAGACGAATACATCTGGCCACCCTGAAACTGCCTTAAGGCATGCGGAATATTATTTACATCATTAACCCTGTTGCCGGTACCCGGGCAAAGAATGATTTGCAGCAATTGATTGAAAAGGAAACCGGCAAAGCAGGAATAGCTTTCCGTGTATTTCCTTCAGTCGCCAGTGGTGATTATTCTTTTCTCCGCCCTTTAATCAAAGAAGAAAAAGTAACCGATGTGGTAATCGCCGGCGGCGATGGCACGGTAAACCAGGTGGTAAGCAGCCTGATGGACTGTAATGTGAATTTTGGCATCATCCCCTGCGGCTCAGGAAACGGGCTGGCCTATGCAGCAAATATTCCCAAACAAACGAAAAAGGCCCTGCAGATTATTTTCAACGGAAAATCTGTTGCCACCGATGGTTTCTGTATCAATGACCACTTTGCCTGCATGCTTTGCGGACTGGGCTTTGATGCTAAAGTGGCCCATGATTTTGCACAGCAGCCCAAAAGAGGTTTGGCAACCTATGTAAAACAGGTCGTGAAGAATTTTTTTGGCGCCCGGTCGTACAGTTTTGAAATAACCGTTAAGAACAAAGTATTCACCGCCGATGCTTTTTTTATCTGCATTGCCAACAGCAACCAGTTTGGAAATCATTTCACCATTGCCCCTAAAGCCAGCCTGAGCGACGGGCTGCTGGATCTTGTTATAGTAACCAAACAAAACAAACTGAGCTGGATGCTGCAAACACTGAAACAGGTCAGCGGGCACAATAAGCCGGTTCCCGAAACGGTAGTGGATGACAAAAGAGCGATAATCTATTTTCAGACAGACAGCATCTCCATTAAAAACCTTTCACAGGCGCCATTGCATATTGACGGTGATCCTGCTGAAACGCCTCAGCAGTTAAAAGTTGAAGTACAAAAAGGATGTTTCCGGCTGCTGCAACCCGCCTGATCACCATACGGGAAATATCATTTTAAGATTGTTGGTCCCGGCAGGGAGTTTTCTGTTCAGCAACTCTGCCGCCTGCCGGAAACTTTTTTGATTTGCTGCTGAGCGGATGGATGAAATTATATCCTTTTCTTCCCGCTTGGTAAGATGGAAATTCAGCGCTGCTTTATTTTCTTCCTTGTCTGTTGCATACTGAAACACTATTTTATATACCCTGTTGCCGCTGTAAGCAGTATAAAAATTCAGTAATTCACTCTGTGAATATTCCATCATTTTAAACCAGTTGTGCTGTAACAGGAAAAAGGGGTTGGTTGCATGATCGCTTATATTGTCGGATACATAGGGATGCTCCCAGCCTCCTGAAGTACGGTGCCTTATCTGCAGCACCAGTACCCCACTTGTATTTTCTTTAATCCAGCTGTCCATAGTAAACAGGAACCGTAATGTTGTTTCTTCACCATAGTTATCCCGCAGGCCGGCATCCATTACATCAATCACAGGCTCAGAGGGCAGCCATACATTCGGTAGCACCACCGGGAAAGTGGCGTTCATCCGTAAGGCTGTGAGTATACGGAGATTCATAGGATCCTGCTTCGAAAAAAAAGTAATGAAATCAATCGCATCAGGATCTGCAAAAGGTATACGGGCGGTATCCCTGGGGGCCTGCATCATAAAGCGTACAGGCTGTGTGGAGATGATCATTTTTCTTCCGTCACGGCTGATAACCGAGTTAAAAAACATGAGGGGAATATTGGCTGATTTTTCTTCGGCTGCATAATCCTTTAGCTGCTTGCTCAGAAAACCTCTTGTATTGCTGTTCAATTTTTGCTCAAAGGCATAGCCCCTGTCTTTTACATAGCGGTAAGGCCCGACTTTAAATTTTTGTGCCGGTGAAATCAGGTCCCTTGCAAAAAAAGAAGTGAAAACGGGGTTCAGTAAATCCCCGGCAATATCATCAATATATTGCGGGTTCTGCAGGTTAACAGGCAGTCCTTGTTCTTTACGCAGATACAACTCCCTGAAGTAGGCAGCCCCGATCATACCTCCTGATGCGCCGTTGATGAGAAAGGTTTTTTTCATCAGATTTCCCTTTGTTACACTGTCAAGCTGCTGCAGCACACTTATGGTAAAAGTGGCGCTTCGGTGTCCGCCTCCGCTTGTATTGATGATAACCAGCAGGGGTTTTCCCTCGTTCTGCTTCTTCTTCCAGTTGTCTAATATGCCTGTCATATTCCGGCGATCTGCTTCCGTGTTTTCTTTATTGCATAAAGCAAGAAGAGTGTCCCGTGAATAAGCCGGCCGTTCTGTCTTATTGGTATAGTTCAATCCATATGCCTTGTTCCGGGGATCTATCCAGTCGAGTTTATAAAAAACATTCAGCAGTAACACCACAGCTATGAGATAAGGTATACTCCAGCTTTGCAAAAAGTAGGTAATGGCTGCCGCCACCCCTATCAGCACTGAAAAGAAAATAGTGATGCTGGCTGCCGCCGGCAACTGGAAAAAAGGATTGTCCAGCAAAAAACCAATCAGCAGCAAAAAAAGAAAGGCCGCAAATACAGAAAGTATAGCTGCAAAGTGGTGCCGTTTGAAAATAGATTCAATAAAATCGTCTGTGTAATGCGATACGTCCCTCACTCTGCGCAACCGCAAGGGCGATTCAAAATACCATTCCACTTTAATCAGCGGTGAGCCATGATATATCTCTTTTACCGGACTCAGATGGGTGATATAGGAACGGGGGTCCCTTATAACCGGCATCATGCGCCGCAAAATAGAACGGTCGGCCCGGAAAAAATAAATAAAGGAAGCTGCCAGTATAAATATCAGCCCGCAAAGAAATCCCCCGCTGAGAAAAAGTATTTCAGAAACCGGAATCAGTTCCCTGTAATGATCAAACCGGTAAGCTTTGATGAAATAAAACAGCAGGAAAAGTAAAGGGATGACTGCATTGTTAATACAATATTTTAAAAAAGGATTGGTAGTGGCCGATAAAAACCGGAACTGCCGGCTGAATAAAATAAAAGTGGCAATATTCCAGCTCATTATAAACATGCCGATAGATGCCCCGACAATGGCTGTACTCAGCGAGTTTACATTTCCAAGATATTCAGGCGCCAGGTATAGAGAGTCGGCGCCAAATGTTTTCATAAAGGAACCACTGATGGTACTGAACAGGACTATCCAGAATAGCAGCAGTACCTGGTACTTCCGCAGATGCAGAAATACCAGTTGAACGGGAAAAGAATATAAGAACCCTCTCAGCCAGGTTTTCATTAACAAGAAATGGTTGTTACCTAAAAATACTGATAATTGGCTGCTGTGTCAAACCGGTGCGGTCCTGTTATTATTCCTGACAATATAAAGCACCCATACCAGCGAAAGCAACAGAAGTATTGCCCCCAGCTGGTGCAGTTGCGCCATCCACTCAAATTCACCCCACTGATTGGGAATAATATTTACACTCTTAAGAACAGAAAGAATACCCAAAACAACTTGCAGCAACACCAGCAATATCGGCCACCAGCGGGTTTTTCGCAACAGGGACGGGCCATTGGTTTTTAGTAACCGCCAGGTGAGTACAGCCACCAGCACCACAAGGATATAAGCCAGTCCGCGGTGAATAAAATGAAGGGTGATCCTGTTATCAATAAGATTCAGCAGCCCCTCATCATTTTTCATCATATTGGGCGGCATCATATCGCCGTTTATATCCGGCCAGGTGGGGGCCGATGCCGCAGCTTTATGCCCGGCCATCAGGGCGCCATAAATCAGCTGTATGACCAGAATGGATATAATAGCCATTGTCAGTTTTCTTGTGTTAGTACTATACCCCCGCTGCTCCTTGGGGACCAACAGTTCCATTGCAAACCAAAATGTATAACATAGCAACCCCAGCGCTAAAATGAAATGCAGTGCCAGCCGGACGGGTTTTACATAAATCGCATCGCCGGTAAGTCCGCTGGTCACCATGATCCAGCCGACAGCCCCCTGCAAAGCACCAAGCAGGAAAAGGATGATCATAGGCTTTACCATAGAAGGCCTGAATCTTTTTTGAAAAAGAAAGATGATAAACGGAACAAGAAATACCACACCAATAAGCCTGGCCCAAAAACGGTGAAGCCATTCCCAAAAGAAGATGAACTTAAAATCTCTGAGGGTGAAATCAGTATTCAGCAGGTGATACTGGGGTGTTTGTTTATACTTTGCAAATTCATCTATCCATGTTGCCTCACTCATGGGCGGCAGTGTGCCGGTGATCACATCCCATTCAGTAATGGAAAGACCTGAGCCTGTAAGCCGGGTGATGCCCCCAAGCAGTATTTGAACAATAATCATTCCCGCACCCACAAGCAGCCAAATGGCGACGGGCCTGGAAGACCGTTGTAACAATACATTTTCCATTGCGGCAGCAAAGTTAGACCCCGTGTGCCGGAGGAAATAATTTTTGTTCAGCAATATTCATGAAATTGCAGTTGCATGCTGAAATCCTTTCTGCAGGAAAAGCTTATTGAAGCCGGTTGTGATGAAGCGGGCCGTGGCTGCCTGGCCGGGCCGGTATTTGCTGCAGCCGTTATTTTACCCAGACCATTTTATCACCCTTTGCTGAATGATTCCAAACAGGTATCATCGAAAGACAGAAATGAACTCCGGAAGGTGATTGAAAAAGAAGCAATAGCTTTTGCTGTAGCCCATGTTTCAAACCTGGAGATTGATGCTATTAATATTCTGAAAGCCTCATTTAAAGCTATGCATCTCGCCCTTGATAAACTGGACCAAAAGCCCGGAATGATTTTGGTGGACGGCAACCGGTTTATTCCCTACAAAAAAATACCGCATCGCTGCATCATTCAGGGCGATGCCGCGTATATGTCCATTGCTGCAGCCAGCATACTGGCAAAAACCTGCCGTGATGAATACATGATGCAGTTGCATGAGGAATATCCTCAGTACGGATGGCAGCACAACAAAGGCTATGGCACCCCGGGGCACCGGAATGCCATCAATCAAAACGGATTATGCAAGTATCATCGTAAAAGTTTTCGGATAATTTCGGTTCAGGCATCCTTATTTCAAACAGATGATTGATCCGCTGATTAAACCACAAGGACATCATGCCGTCTTATACCTGAGTTAAAATGAACAGTAATGAAAAAGATATTTCCCGTTTTAATCTTCTTTCTGCTGCTCACCGTTGCAGTTCAGGCACAAAGAGGTCTGCGTCATTACAGAACAAGGGTTGACGGCATAACCAGGTTTGAAAGATGGCAGCTGCAAAGAGATAATCTACAGTTCAGGATAGCGCAGCGAAATGCTGAACGGGATGGAGTGGTAACCCCGTTTGAAAGAAGAAAAATCTGCAAACTCAAACAAAAGACCCGGCGTGATGCCTTTCGCTTCCGTCATAACAGCCGGAACAGGGTTATTTAAAATCAGCACTCATCATATAAAGAAAGAATCCCGTGAAAATGGAAGGTACCGCCGCAAAGGCGGTTTTCTTTTCCATGTCCTTTCTCCGTTGTCATTTATCCGGCAATTCGTATTTTCACCCCGTTTATCTTTGCGAAATCTAACTTTTTGATATGCAGTTAAAGCCGGTAGCCACCTTTGACACCATTGAGCCTGAGGTGTTTAAAAAAGAGTTTTATGAACCCGGCGTACCCGTAGTTTTGAAAGGCCTTGCCCGTGAATGGCCCGCCTTTACCAGGTGGAACTGGGATTATTTTAAACAACTCATCGGTAGCAAAAGGGTCCCGCTTTACCACAATGAGAAAAGCGATGCCTATACCCCAATTAACAGGGCAGATGATTATAAGACCTTCGGGGAATATGTGGATATGATCAGGAAGGGGTCTGCCGCCTGGCGGATTTTCCTGTTTAATATTTTTGACCATGCCCCGCAGCTCCTGAACGATTTTACCTGGCCAGAGCATTTAATGAAAGGCTTTGTAAAAAAATACCCGATGCTTTTTACCGGAGGCGCCGGCAGCATCACCCATATGCATTTTGATATTGACCTTTCTCATATTTTCCATACCCAGTTTTGCGGCCGAAAAAAGGTGCTGATGTTTCCTTATAAAGAGCAGCATAAACTGTACCGCAAACCCTGGGAAGTGCTGAGTCTTGCTGATTTTTCCAACTATTATGTGGGAGGTAAAATTGATTATGAAAAATTCCCGGCTCTGAAATTGGCCGAAGGTCTTGATTTTACGCTGGAACACGGCGATACCTTATTTATGCCTGCCGGATACTGGCACCATATGGAATACCTGGAAAGCGGCTTTGCCATGAGCCTTCGTGCCATGCAGCCATCACTAAGCGGCAAATTAAGGGGCATGTGGAATTTATTCGCCATGAGAAATATTGATACCATGATGAAAAAAACGGCGCCCAAATGGTGGTATGGCAGAAAAGAAAAAAGGGTATTTGCCAATGCAAGCAAAGAAATGAAAAGCACTATGCCGGCTTAAGTTACATTCCCAACTCCTTCACCGGATCCCAAAATAATTTTTCGAAATCCACCACCTTATCATCTTTCACTTTTATTCCTTCTTTCAGGAGCAATTTTTCCATACTGCCGGGCGGAGAAAAATGATGCTTGCCTGATAAGATACCCAACCGGTTAACTACCCGGTGGGCAGGCACTTTTGGTTTTATCCTCCCGGCGCCATTCATGGCCCAGCCTACCATGCGGGCTGAAAGCCTGGTGCCGATACATGCGGCAATAGCCCCATAAGAAGTAACCCTCCCTCTCGGTATTTGCCGGGCCACTTCATATACCAGTTCAAAAAAACTTTCCTCCCGGGCGCCCGATGGCTTTACTGACCTTAGTTTTTCAGATGACTTTACGCCGGAACGGCGTACAGGTTTTTTTACGGGCATGTCGTGAAGATACGTCTAATCCGTTTTTTTCTTTCCGGCAAGCAGTTCAGATTTTTTGGGTTCAGGAACATTGTCATACCGGTAGGGGCAGTGCAGGCACCCGTTGCCACAACAATACCCCTTTTCGAGGTGATATTTTTCTGTAAGCACCACGTAGCCGTCTTCATTAATATAATAATGATGCCCTTCAATCAGCCCGTTCATATTCTTTCAGTTTTTCTTTGAGCAGCAGGTCTTTTTCTTTACTGCCAAGATCCTGCGGCAGCGAGAAACATACATAATGAATCCTGTTGCTGCCGGCGATATCCAGCGATTCATAATGGGTTTTTATTTTGAGTTCTTCCCGCACGGATGTTTCTGCAAGAACATTATCCTTTTCGGTATGCAGCAGGCAATCATACATTTTGATTACAGTTTTGGTAAACCGAAACAGATGGGGACTGTCCGTTTTCAGGTGTATTAAACCACCGGGAGCAAGAAATGGTTGATAGAGCCGCAAAAATTTTGGATGCGTCAGCCGTTTTTTAGCTTTGGAAAGCCGGAGTTGCGGGTCTGGAAACGTAATCCAAATTTCAGCTACTTCGCCGGGGGCAAAATAGTTTGCCACCTGGTCTATTTGCGTTCTTAGAAAAGCCACATTCTCCAGTTTTTCCTGCAAAGCTTTTTTGGCTCCTACCCAGATGCGGTTGCCTTTCAGGTCTACCCCGATAAAATTTCTGTCGGCATACATTCGGCCGAGCCCAACGGCATATTCACCTTTGCCGCAGGCCAGTTCAAGTGTTATGGGATTGTTGTTGTGAAAAAAACCATTCCACTTTCCCGCCATTCCTTGTGGGAACTGCAGCACATTGGGAAATGTTTTGATCTCTGCGAAGCGTTGTAGTTTTTTTTGTCCCATGGGCCCGCAAAGATAACAATAGCCTTGACGGTGTTGCCGGATGCTTTGATATCACATTCATCTTTTTTAACGGGCTTGCCTGATTCGGCCTGCAGGTTTTTTACAGTTTGGCCTGGTGCATATGCTTGCTGTACAAAAGCAGCAGTTGCTGCAGTCATAGAAATTTTTTCATTTGTGCAGATTTTGATAAAACAAATTCAACAGCAAAAAAGGCTTTAGAATATCTTAGGAAAATGGGCTTTGTGAGACAAAAAGTGAATGTAAATAAAAAGCCTTCCTGATTTTTCAGAAAGGCTCTGTTATGCTGTAGGGGGAGGGTTCGAACCTCCACGGAGCAGTTAGCCGCTGCACAAATTAGAAGAGAGAGTTACTCTCAGCCTACTGGTGGTCAACCCCAGTCGGTCCGCCCGTCGGCGGATCGGCGTTATGCAGTGTTTATCCTGTGATCTCCACCCCCGAGACAAGGGGGCATGTCTGCCAGGCTTGCCCACCGAATTCTCGTTTGAAACGAGACGAAGGCGGGCTTATGCCATTTCATCACCCCACATTATTGAAAAAACTTGTTTTAGCCATCCCGGCTTGAATCATGATTGATAGAACAAATATAGACTTAATGGTATTTTCTTTCCAAATTTTCTAATAAAAATTTTATAACTATTAAATTTATCTAATTATTTTTGGATATATTAGAAAATATTCAAAAATCTATGTTCAAATGGCAGTAAAATTGAATCTTGACAAACTTGACCTGCAGATTATTCAGCACATGGTAGACAGCGGCGATGTATCGTATGCTGATTTGGGTAAAAAATTATTTGTTTCCGGTGGTACCGTGCATGTGCGGATAAAAAAAATGCAGGATGCCGGCATCGTAAAGGGGTATAAACTGAATGTGGACTTTAAAAAAATGGGCTACGATGTAATTGCCTTCATCGGTATCTATCTTGAAAAAAGTTCGTTGTATGATTCAGTTGCCAAAGAACTGCAGAAGATTAAAGAAATAGTACGATTAAATTATACAACGGGCAATTACAGCATTTTTGCAGAAATAGTTTGCAAGGATATTACGCAACTCAGGCATGTGCTGCACGATGACCTGCAAAAAATAAAAGGCATTGAACGTACGGAAACCTTTATTTCGCTGGAAGAAAGCCTGAACAGGCCGGTAAATGTATTTGGATAGACGACGGATAATTGCTAATTTAAGGCCTTCAAATATTGCAGTAATTATGAAATCTGTTCAGAGAATGCTGGCTTTGATTTTTGTATGCTCACTGCTTATTTCGTCTGGTTGTAAAAAAAGCGGCGGTGGCGGAGGAGGAGGAGGAAACAATGAAGCTAACCTGGCTGTAACCACTAACCCCCCATCCGGATCGGTACAGGCCCCTTCGCTCGGGCCATTTGATCTTACTGTAACCATTACATCGGCCATGCCTCCCGGAGGGGTTAAAATTGAGGTAACTGCAAAAAGAGAAGACAATGGTACGCAGTTCTACAGCCAAACCATTAATAATACCTCTTCTGTCACCAGCAATTTTTCGATTACAGGTACCCCGCAAACGGTGGTATGCGTGGTTGATATAAAAGTTACCTCCAACAGCAAGCCCACCAATATATGGAGGGGCAGCTACCGGTATTCCAAAAAATAAAGTGGATTATCTCACATTCAAAGCATCTCTCAGCCCGTTTCCCAGCAGGTTAAAAGCCAGCACCAGCAGCATAATGGCAAAACCAGGCGCCAGGGCCAGCATAGGATTTTGAGTGATGATAAAATTGTAATTCTCTTTTATCATTAATCCCCAGCTTGGTTGCGGCGGCTGCACACCCACCCCAAGAAAACTCAAACCTGCTTCTATAACTATTGCCGAAGCAAAATTGGATGCTGCTATTACCATCACCGGTCCCATTATATTGGGCCATATATGCAGGGTGATTGTTCTGATTCCGGAAAAACCCAATGCCCTTGTAGCTTCTATGTATTCCAGTTCTCTTACCGCAAGTACCTGCCCTCTCACCAGTCTTGCAACATTAACCCACATGGATAATCCAATAGCAATAAACACCTGCCAGAATCCTTTCCCTAATGCCAGCGTAATGGCGAAAACAAGCAGCAAAGTTGGAATGCTCCAGATAATATTGATGAACCACATAATAACATCATCCGTTCTGCCGCGGTAGTAACCGGCAAGTGAGCCAAGCATCAGGCCTATACTCAGTGAAATAACAACGGTTATCAGCCCAACACTCAGGCTCACCCTTGTCCCCACAATGATTCGGCTCAGTATATCCCGGCCATATTTATCAGTTCCCAGTAAAAATTGTTTTGTAACCACCGGCTCTGCAGCAGTTAGTGAAAGGTGCCAGGCTTTTCGTTCAGTAACACCTTCATCTATGAATTGCTGAACGATAATACTATCCCCTTGTTTTTGAAACTCATTTATCGGGATATAATAATAAGCATCCTCCCTTCCTGAAATCATCTGTTGCAATAAGCCGGGAGCTGTTACCTCTTTTTCTTTTTTAACCTTCAGAAATTGTTTTGTGAAGCCCGGCTTGTTGCCCCCGGTTTCAAGTATAATGCGGTTGGCAAAGGGTGAGGGGTCGGGGGCAATAAAATAGGCAAGCACCGCTACAAGCACAGCCAGTGTAATGACGACAAGGCCAAACACAGCGCCTTTATTTTTCTTCAATCTCCGCCATGCTGCCTGCCAATATGAGGAAGCGTTGCCCATGCAGGGAAGTTAAGCTGAAAAGCGGAAATGCGTTTACCTTACCCTCCTTCCCTTCCACTCGTATTTTCCAAACTGGCTGAAAAAACCTGAAATAACCGTGTAAAGAATATGCAGCGGCTGAAATATGAAAAAAAGTGGGGCAGACCCTCGTTTGTCAAAAAAAGCAGCGGCCGATATAAACAGCGGCAATTCAACCATTGTTTTTCCTCCCAGCAAAGCAGCCAGATACAACCAGTAATGATAACAGAAAAATCCTGCAGCAAACAAAACAGGAAATAAAAGATTAAACAAATAAACCAGCAGCAACACCGGAAAAAATCGTTTGTCCTCATACCTGGCCGCCTTGCTGGCCCAGCGGATACGCTGATTAAAAAATGCTTTCCAGGTTTCCTGTGGACGGGTGGCCACGATAGCTTCTTTTGATTTCAGGTAATGTACTTCGCCGGGATACTGTTTCCATATTTTATACATCAGCAGCATATCATCCCCTGAAGCAATACTGTCAATGCCGCTGAAACCATTTACATCATAGAAAGCTTGTCTTGTATAAGCAATATTGGCCCCGTTACTCATGCTGAGCTTTTTGTTGTGCACCACTGCTCCTGTTATGGCCTGCAGTATCATAAAATCCATAGCCTGGAAAATTTGCAGAACAGATGAATTACAGTTTATAACAACAGGCGCGGCAATGAACGTTGCCTTTTTTTCAGCAGCAAACCAGGCTATTACTCTTAACCAGCCGGGGCCGGGTACACAGTCAGCATCCGTACATACTATCAGTTCTCCCGAAGCATGGACAACTCCGGTTTCCACTGCTCTCTTTTTATAGGAATTGAGATCATCTGCCTGCAGCGAAACCAGTTTTACTCCGCCAAAATTTTTTACAACAACGGCCGTATTATCGGTGGAGTGATCGTCCACTACGATGATTTCAAATAAACCGGGCGGATACGTTTGCTTTTGTAATGCTTCAAGCAGCGCAGCAATATTTTCAGCCTCATTCCTTGCCGGGATAATAACGCTGATTGTTACAGGTGTCTTTACGTCATTGTTGTCCGGTGTAAACAGGGGGACAGATTTCCAGCCATACCAGAAATAAATGACCAGCAGGCTGTAACATAAAAAAAGTATCCCGCATATCAGCAGCAGTATCATTAAGGCAAATCTACCGGAAATCTTAACCTGTTAAAGCCTGCAACATATATTCAGCATGCTTTTCATGCAGCACCTGGTGACCGGAAGGAATAACGGTTACCCGGCATTGATTTTCTATCCCCTTCCTGAATTTTTCGCCAACTGAAGAAAGCATGATACGGTCATGCTTTCCGTACACCAGCCTTACCGGAGTGTGGTGTTCCCCTATCAAAGATTTTATTTGCTCAATATCCGGTTTTATTTTTCTCAATGAGGTCCAGCGGGCATAAAGCAAATCTCTTAACCCTGCATTTCCGATGTAATAGTTCACAAACTTGAAAATGCTGGCATTCACCAGTCCCAGTATATTCATCAGTTTCAGCAACCCAAAGAACCAGCCGGGATACCGCATGGTAATGAAAAAGAGTTTATTTCCCAGCATTGTCTGCGTGGAAAGCCAGTACCAGAAATTTACTTTCAGTCCGTCTGGAGCCAGCAATACCAGCTTATTTATCTTCTCAGGCATGGCCTGGTAAATGCTGAGGGCTGTCCTTCCCCCCAGGCTAAAACCCATCAGGGTAATTTGACCGGTATCTGCTGCTTTTTCGGTTTCTGCTTTCAAAATGGATTTAATGATAGTCGTAAGATCCTCTCTGGTAAATAAAAGCCCCTCCCGCCACTCCGTTTCACCATGAAAAGGAAGATCAACGGCATAAACAGTGTATTGACTGCCAATATATTTCTCAAGAAAATCAAATGCAACAGCTTGCTCGGCATAACCATGAAAACAGAGTAAAATATGGGACCCGGTACCAAACCGGCTGTAATGAATAACTGATTTCTTATAGCTAAGCAGTTGTTGCGGCATGCTGAAAAAAAACAAAATTTTTTAACCTCCCGATGCTGGATGATTCAAAAATAAGACTAATTTTGGATAGTTGCACAAACAACTATATGCCAAACAACCAATTTAAGAAAGGAGAGCTCTACAGCTTTATCACGGGAAAGGCCTCCACGGCCATTGCCCGCAGGCTGCAGAAAAAATTCAATACGGCCGGTCTCAATCTCACCATTGAGCAGTGGAGTGTGCTTTATCATCTCTGGAAGCAGGATGGCATCAGCCAGCAGGAACTGTGCAATGCTACTTTCCGCGACAAACCCAGTATCACCCGCCTTGTAGATAATCTGGAAAAACTGAATCTCGTAAAAAGGGTGGCTTCCGAAAATGACCGGCGCATCAATCTGATTTACCTCACAAAACAGGCACAAAAATTACAGGAAGAAACAATGGTACTGGCAGAAGAAACCCTAAATGAAGCGCTTGAAACAGTGCCGGTGGGAAAAGTGGATGTGTGCAAGGAAGTGTTGCAGGTGGTGTATGATAACCTGAAATAAAAAAAACTTTTTGATCTATAACCTTAAAACTGATTTGTATGAGCACAGCAGCAACAGCAAAAAAAGTCCTTAAAGGGGGTGAGTGGCTGGTAAAAGAATCGTCACCATTCGAAACATTTACTGCTGAAGATTTTACCGAAGAACAGCTGATGGTTCGGGATATGTGCAACCAATTTCTGGATGCCGAGATTTACCCCAATCTTGATCGTATTGACAACCTGGAACCCGGGTTAATGAAAAGCCTGGTAACCAAAGGCGGTGAACAGGGCTTGCTGGCTGTTTCGTTTCCTGAAGAATACGGGGGGCTGGGAAAAGATTTTGTAACCTCCACAATCGTTAATGAATATCTTGGAGCCGGCCACTCTTTCTCTGTGGCTATAGCAGCGCATACCGGCATCGGCACATTGCCTATTTTATATTTCGGAACGCCTGAACAAAAACAGAAATACATTCCTAAGCTCATCAATGGTGAATGGACCGGTGCTTATGGGCTTACAGAGCCCAACAGCGGCAGTGATGCCCTTGGGGCAAAAACAACAGCCAAGCTGTGCGCAGACGGGAAATATTATATCCTCAATGGGCAGAAATGCTGGATCACCAACGGAGGCTTTGCCGATGTGTACACCGTTTTTGCCAAAGTGGATGGCGATAAGTTTACCGGATTCATTGTAGAAAGAGGCACTGAAGGTTTTACACAAGGTCCCGAAGAACACAAAATGGGTATCAAAGGCTCGTCAACCGTGCAGCTCTATTTCCAGGATTGTAAAGTTCCGGCCGAAAATCTATTAGGCGAAATTGGCAAGGGGCATAAAATTGCTTTCAACATCCTGAACATAGGCCGTTTGAAACTTGCAGCAGCAGCCATTGGCGGTTCAAAGCGATCTGTTACAGGCTCGGTAGAGTATGCCAAAACAAGAGAGCAGTTTAAGCAACCCATTTCCAATTTTGGTGCCATTAAATATAAACTGGCGCAAATGGCCGTCCGTGTATTTGTTGCTGAAAGTGCCCTATACCGCACCGCACAATGGATAGGCGATAAAGAGCATGAACTTCTCTCATCCGGCAAACCCTTCAACGAATCATTACTTGGCGCTGCAGAAGAGTACGCCATTGAATGCGCCATGCTGAAGGTGGATGGCAGTGAAGCGCTGGATTATGTAGTGGATGAGGGTGTGCAAATTCACGGCGGCAATGGTTTTAGCGCTGAGTATAATATCTCAAGAGCATACCGCGACAGCCGAATCAACCGCATCTACGAAGGCACCAATGAAATAAACAGGCTGCTTACACTGGATATGACACTGAAAAGGGCCATGGGCGGCCGGCTTGACCTGATGGGGCCCGCCATGGCCGTACAAAAAGAACTGATGAGTATTCCGGATTTTGGTGCCGATGATGAAGCACCATTTGCAAAGGAGAAAAAACTGGTGGCCAATCTTAAGAAAGCCATCCTGATGACAGCCGGGGCTGCAGTACAAAAACTAATGATGAAAATTGAAAGTGAACAGGAGGTCCTGATGAACCTTGCAGATATGGCCATCCAGACCTTTAATGCTGAAAGTATTTTGCTGAGGGTAATGAAGATGGCAGATCAGCGGGGAGATGCAGCCTGCAGTCAGTATATGGACATGATGCGGGTCTGTCTTTACGACGCCGCCGATTATGTAAACAAGTACGGTAAAGATGCTATCAATGCTTTTGCCGAAGGAGATGAACAGAGGATGATACTGATGGGATTAAAACGCTTTACCAAAGCAGAACCGTTCAACAGTAAAGAAGCAAGGAGAAGAATTGCAGATAAAATGATTGCAGAAGGGCGGTATTGTTATTAATTCCACTGCTCCCTGTCAAAATCAAGCATGGCTGTTCTCCGTATGGGGGGGCAGCCTTTTTTTCATTGGCATAGATATCAGAAAGCTCCTGCCGGGTCTGTTTTAATTCATTCAGTTTGCGGATACGTTTCTCTTCCAGAATAATTCCGGCTGATAAGAGCAGGGCCGATAAAGTTACCACCAGAAAGTAAATAAGGAATGCATCTGCCACATAGGGCGTTTTAAAAATATAATACATCAGGTAAATGATGCCATAACATCCGTATGCAAAAAGCAATGCAGCAGTAATAAGCGCTTTGCCGGCCGCTTTGTGATGCACTTCAACAATTTTGGTATGCCGGATAAAGAAGTACAGGCAAAGTGAAATAATCAGCAAAATACCGGGGCCCAGTATAACAGTAATGGCATTTACAGTTATCCCAAAGATGGCCACAACAGTTAATTCAAACAATATAAAAGCGGCAATAAGCATTTTAATCCGCCGGGTAAAAGCGGGTGAAGTGTTGAAATAAAGCAGAAAACCAAGCATCAGCGGGGCATCCAGCAGGTTATTTACCAGCCCCCAGTAATGAACCAGTTTCGGAGAAGCGGTAATATATCCTTCTGTCATCAGGTTATACACCAGCACACTGCTGTAATAAAAAAGCAGTGCAGGGAATGTTCTGTAAGCACCCAGTCTTAATAAGAGAATTAGCAATACAGGACAGAAAAGGGCAAGGGATGATACAATACCCATGACAGAATTCCATGTCATATTCTATTGGTTTTTCAAGGATAAAGACTCAAGGACAACACTTACAAAAACCTGTAATGATGTCTAATGATTAACGGGTATGAAATACGTATAGTGCTTGAAGAGAAGAGTTTACAGAAAAATTCAGTAAAAGCATGTGATCTGCTCGTAATAATACGAAAAAATGAGCAGGGTGTTTTTAGGTATCGCGGCTGTGATGTTACGATATCTCTTTAAAAACTGCCAGCCATCCCTTTTGTCTGCTACAGCCCTAAAAGGCTCACCCGGCCAATAAGAGGAACTTCATTACCGTGGTAATTAAAAAGCTGCTCAGTATTCAGGAGGAAAGGCCTCACCCCGGTGGCAATGCCTGCAGGTAACTGTTTTCAGGTATTCAGGCTGGGTATTTTTGTTATACCAGAAATTGTTTTTATTGATGTCTATTACCATCCGCATCATTTTTCTTGCTTCCTCTTTCATGGGTTCAGCATCGGATGCATAATCAAGGCTGTCGGCAAAGCCTTTTACTTTGGCATGGCAGAATTCACACTTCACACCCAGCGCAATGTTATAAGTCTCCATAATGCTGTCCAGCTTCTGATCGCTGATGTCTTTGGGCAGCACTTTCAGATTTCTTTCCTTTTGAAAAGGGGCATGGGCGGCTGCCACTCCCAGCAATATAAAAAAGGATAGCCCGGTAATTACTTTTAGTTTGTTTCTGTACATAGCAGGTTCAGCTTAGACGTCCGGTATTAAAAAATAGTGGTATCACCCTTAATTTATTTATTGATCCAGCGTTCAAAAAATTCATAGGTCCGCAGCATCTGGTCAATCCGCTGACGGTTATTACCGCTGCGGGTGATTTCATGGGTAGCATTGGGGTGCCGCACATATTCCACCGGTCGGCCCAATGCCTTTAAGCTTTTATACAGCATTTCGCTCTGCACAAAACCCGTTCTGCGGTCATTATCCCCATGAAAAATGATATAGGGAGTACGGATGTTGTGTACATAATGAATCGGCGATTCTCTTCCCAGTGTTGCCTTGGTTGCCGGCTCCCACGGGTACCCTCCAAAATAATTGGGTACCAGCCGCCAGGCATTCCCTTCTCCAAAAAAAGTAGCCAGGTCATATACCCCCCGCTGGGAGCAGGCGGCAGCAAACCGCTGGTCATGGGCAATGATCCATGCCACTAAGTATCCGGCATATGAACCGCCGGTTACCAGCAGTTTGGCGGTATCAGCCCACCCTTCAGCCACCGTTTTATCCAACGCCGTCAGTACATCATTCGTGGGGCCGGCTCCCCAGTCATTAATATTTCCTCTTAAAAAATTAAACCCATAGCCGCCGCTTCCCCTCGGATTGCAGTATACCACCCCGTAGCCCCTGCTGCAGAAAAACTGGTATTCATGCCACATGGTGCTTTCACCGGGTCCCCACATGGATGAGGGACCGCCATGAATTTCCAGCAGCAACGGGTATTTTTTCCCCGCTTCATAGTTTACCGGTTTCATCACCCAGTATTCCACTTCCATTCCTTTCTCATTTTTAAAACTATGCTTCTCCGGTATACTAAGTTTTTTTGATGCAATCCATTCTGCATTAAAACTGGTGAGCCTTTTTTGATTTTTGGCTGATGCATCCGCAACATATAATTCAAATGGATTTGCCACTTCTGTTTTTACAAAAACGATTTTATTGCCTGCTACATCAAAACTGCCGGTGCCGCCGTTGAAATCTGTCAGTTGCTCTGTTTTTTTAGTATTTACATCCGCCCGGTACATGGGCTGGCCGCCATTACTTTGGGCTGAAAAGTAAATATATCTCTCATCATCACTCCAGGTGATATTGCCCTTGGTTCTGTCAAAGGGAATATCGGTTTTATCATTCATTGATCCATTTAGCGGCATAATGGCCATGGTGGGTATACTTACAAATGAAGTGTTGCTGTACTGAAAGGCCAGCCATTTGCCGGATGGGGAAACCCGGGGAGAGTTATAGTTCCTGTCTTTTTCACCCAGCAGTTTGCGCAGGTTGCTGCCGTCTGTATTCATTATATATATTTCGCCTTCAAGTGAACGGTCAGGATGCTCGGTTGAATCCATGTCTCCTGCCAGTAAGAGTTGTTTACCGTCGGGAGTAAAATCTGCAAAATTATAGCGGTAAAACCCTTTGGTAACAGCTGCGGGTTTTGCATCCGGCTTTGCTTCCATAATAAAAAAATAGTTAAAGCTGATATCGGCATTTACATCTGTTTCATCCAGGAAATTGAGTTTGTATATCACTTTGGCCTTTTTATCATTCGCATTATTCTCCAGGTAAGCCCTTATCTCTTCCATGGTTCCATCGGGGTCGGGTTTGGCGGATGATACTTTCATGTGCTGATTTTTATCAAAACCCGGTCTTTCCATTGGCCATTTGGGGATCTCTGCACCGGGGTTCAGTATCGAATCCTTAAGCAGGTTTTTCATGGGCACAGAAACAGAAAATAAAATATGTTTACCATCCGGGCTCCAGCGGGGGTTACCGGCGCCGTATTTATGTTTGGTAAGCTGAACAGCCTCGCCGCCATCCAATGACAACAGAAACAACTGGGCTTTGCCATCCACCTGCCGCACAAAAACAATCTGCTTTCCATCCGGGCTGAAAACGGGTTGTGATGAATTTTCTTTCGCCGTAGTAATCTGTTTTGGAGCAGCAGACCCGTCTGTGTTCACCAGCCACAGCTGTGTTACATATTTATATTCCCCTTTGCTCTCTCCTTCCGGTTCAATGGCTGTAACAGTAAATACCGCCTTGCTGCCGTCTTTATTCAGCGATACACTGCCTATAGACTTTATCTTAAGCATATCCGTCACCTTCACCGGCTCTTTTCCGTTTTGAGCTACGCTGAAAGCTGCCGACAGCCAGAATACAATTGCCAGTATTGTTCTTTGCATACAGAATGATTTAGCCGGCTGAATATACAACAACCTCTTTGTTTCCCGCTTTGGCAAATGACAAACGGCCGTGTTTTCTACTTTTGATACCTAAATTTTTTTCTATGGGCAATCTTGCAAAAGAATTCAACGAATACCGAACTAAAATGAACGAGGTGATTCCTGGCAATGACAACCTGGTGCTCAAACGTCTCTGGAATCTTGACACCAATACGTATACCCCCGGGGCTCTTGATGTAAAGACCAAAGAGCTGCTGGGACTGGTTGTCCGCCAGCTGGCGGATGCTTCGCTGCGATGACTGCATTAAATACCACCTTGGCAAAAGCCATGAACTGGGAGTAACCACGGAACAGCTATATGAGGTATTTGCTGTAGCCAATATCGTTGGGGGCACCATTGTAATCCCGCACACCCGCCGGGCGGCTGAATACCGGGAAGAACTGCAAAATCAAGCTATTTAAAGCCACTTGCCGGGCATTCCTAATTCATTAAATTTGTGCGAATATGATCGTCGATGAGTGAAACTACAACAGCGCAGGCCCTCACCGCCAAAGATTTTGCCACCGACCAGGAAGTACGCTGGTGTCCCGGATGTGGCGACTATTCCATTCTGGCACAGGTGCAAAAAGTAATGCCTTCCCTTGGCATACCCCGTGAAAATATTGCTATTATTTCCGGCATCGGATGCAGCAGCCGCTTCCCTTATTATATGAACACGTACGGCATGCACTCCATTCATGGCAGGGCCACAGCCGTGGCCTCAGGTCTGAAAGCCGCCAGACCAGATTTGAGTGTGTGGATCGTTACTGGTGATGGTGACGGGCTCAGCATCGGTGGCAATCATACTATTCATTTGCTTCGCCGCAACTTTGATGTAAATGTTCTACTTTTCAATAACCAGATATATGGTTTGACCAAAGGACAGTACTCTCCCACATCTGAAGAAAATAAAATAACCAAGAGCACTCCGATGGGAAGCATTGACCACCCGTTCAATCCGCTTGCACTGACGCTGGGCGCCGATGCCACTTTTGTGGCCCGCACCATGGACCGTGACCCCAAACACATGCAGGCTATGCTCATCCGGGCTAACCAACACAGAGGAGCTTCTTTCCTGGAGATATACCAGAACTGCAACATCTTTAACGATGGCGCTTTTGAAATCTTTACAGAAAAAGCCACCAAGGCACAGGAAACTCTTTTCCTTGAGCAGGGCAAGCCGCTGCTCTTTGGCGCCAACAATGAAAAGGGTATCCGGCTTGATGGTTTCACCCCACGGGTGGTAAACATGGGCGAAGGCTTCAGCGCCGATGACTGCTGGATACATGATGAAAACGATATGTACAAGGCCCAGATACTGGTCCGCATATTTGATGATCCAAAAATTGAAGGCCACCTGCCTCGGCCTTTTGGTGTTTTTTACCAAACTGAACGCCCCTGCTATGAAGCCATGCTGACAGAACAAATTGAACTGGCCAAAGCCAAAAAACCCGCCGATTTGGACAAATTGCTTAGGGGAAATGAAGTGTGGGTGATTAACTAATAATAAGGGCTGATCATTAAATACACCACCACACCCGTTACCGCCACATAAAACCATAAAGGCCATGTAATACGGGCCAGTTTTTTATGCCTGCTGTATTCACCTGTTAAGGCCCTGTATGCTGTAAACAAAATAAAGGGAAGTACGATGCCCGCCAGCGGGATATGCGTACCCAAAATGATATAATAAAGTGTTCGCTTACTGCCAACGGCGTTTTTTTCTGTATCAGTTATCACACCATCATGATTCACATCACCAAACCTGGTTTCTCCGGCAAACAGGTGATGCCCGATGTAACTCAGCAAAAACAAAACCGACAGCAGTAATGCCGACAGCATGATGTTGCGGTGCAGTTTATAGTTCTTCATCTTTACCGCTATGAGTGCAGAAAGGAGAAATACCGTTACCACAGAGTTGATAATAGCATTGGCTTTGGCAAACAGGTGTACATCAAACCCCGGATTCACATTCAGCTTTAGACGGCCCAGCGCCATGACCGCTGCAAATACAATGGCCGAAAAAGTGAATATCAGCATTCTTGCTTTTTTGTCATTCTTTTTCCAGGCAGCCTGAAGCATGTATCATTGTTTTTTACGGAGTAAAAAGAAAAGCAGCCCCACACCAAAGATGGCCAGCAGAAAAACAATTGTAATCAACTGAAGTTTGCCCGCAAAGAAACTTTTTTTGTTGGGGTCCTTTTCCATGGTCAGCAGCACCAGGTCCGACGAAAGTTTTGCCAGTGATGCAGCATCCAGCCCGTTGTAATAACCACGAACATGGCGGTTACTGTCAATCAATATAAATTTATCGCTGTGGATGAAGTTGGTATCAATCCCTTCCCCGTCCTCTGCGCCCACTTTCAGTTCATTGATGGCAAGGTCATAAATCACCTTTTTATCGCCGGTAAGCAGCCACCATTGCTCAGGATTGATCTGGAAACGGTCAGCCCATTTTTTCAGTTGCGGTACCGAATCTCTTTCGGGGTCAATGCTGAGAGAAAGAAAATGCACCAGCTTATTGGTTTGATCACCCACTCTTTTACCGTTATGAATTGATTCAGCCAGTCGTTTCATATTTCTCGTCATACCCGGGCAGATGGTGGGACAGCGGGTAAAGAAAAGATCGGCTATAACGATCTTACCCTTCAAACTGTCCCAGTTAACGGCAACGCCATCCTGGTTGGTAAGCGAGAAATCCCTGACAGCATGCCAGACCGTATCGTTATATCTTTTCCCTTTTCTTACATTTTCAATTACGGTATCGGCATAATAATGCGCCGGCATAACCACTGCTTTCTCGCTTTTTTGTTTTACGATGAAGTAGGCGATCAGCGGCAGCAGAAGCGCCATCATGATGGCATACAGGGCTTTTTGATTCACTTTTTTCTTCTTCGGTTATCCAATGAAAAAACTATTAAACACCGTCCTTAACAGGCTGGTAATTCAATGGTTTTGGTTTTAATGCGTCTATGGGTTTATTCTTTCCCGCTTTTTTCCACGGGAGTAGTCTCCTTTTTATCCTTTTGCTGATGCTTTTTCGGCATGGTGCTTTCTTTAAAATGCGGGTCATATTTGTTCCGCAGGTTTTTATAGGAGTTACCATCTGTTATAAAGGCGATGATGAACCAGATAAACAACATCAGCGGCACCACAATGGTCATGATCATATTCCTGATCTCATCTCCCAGGTGCATGAATACTGAAACAATATAAAATGCCTTGGCCAGCGAAAGGATACATACCATCCCTTTAAACATCAGTACAAGTGTGGCGTTGGGATTTGCCCCTTTATGAATAGTATAGATGGTTAAGCCAATCCCAAGCTCTATCACTGTTATGATAGACAAAAGGATTGTTGTTTTTCTCACCTTCTTTCTGAAAGCCGCATCGTCTTGAACATGGTGATGAACAGTTACTTCTTCAAATGCCGGATGTTGCATAACACATAAAAATTTCAAAAGTCAAATAACAAATTTCAAACTGATCGTTTATATTAAATAGAAACAAAGGAAAACAAATACCCAAACAAGGTCTACAAAGTGCCAGTACAGACCGGCTTTCTCAATCATGAGGTAATGACCCCTTCTTTCAAAAACACCCTTTTGTGACATCAGGAGCATAATGATATTAATGATAACACCGGAAAACACATGGAAACCGTGAAAGCCGGTAATGCCATAGAAATATCCGCCAAAAGCAATCGGGCCTTTTTCGCGGATATGTAAATGTTCGAGTTGAACCATTCCCACAAGTTTTTCGTGGCTTAAACCCGCAAGCTGACCATTATCTTTTATCCCGCTTTCCCTTACCAGATGCAATAAGGTTTCATGGGAAGAATTATTGAGCGCAACCATCGCTGTATTATGATCCGCAAGTTGACCCCAGGGGTTTCCGCCCATTGTCTGCCCGATTATATCAATATACTGTTTTCCATCAGCAGCGGTTGCCAGTACAGCATGTTCGCCAGTGATGAGGTGATGCCATTCCCAAGCCTGGCAGCCAAGAAAAGCCAATCCGCCTACAATCGTCCAGGCCAGCCATTTTATTACCCCTTTCTTATCCTCTTTATGACCGGCATGCACAGCCAGCACCATAGTAACTGAACTGATGATAAGGATAAAGGTCATAATGCTTACAAAAGCGAGAGGGAGATTGGCATGCCCTGCCCCGGGAAATGCATTAAACACTACGTTAGGGTCGGGCCAGAAATTCTGACTGAAGCGGATGGAACCATACGATATCAAAAAAGCCCCAAAGGTGAATGCATCACTCATCAAAAAATACCACATCATCAGCTTGCCGTATTCCAGGTTGAACGGGCTTTTACCGCCGCTCCACCATTTGGTCTGATGTACTGTTGTTTGTGTTGACATAACGGTTTATAAAAAATACAAAATACAAATTTCAATTTGCTGCGCCGGAATCCTATGTTATCCCACCGCAAGAAAAAAGACCATGATATACACCCAGAGTAAATCCACAAAATGCCAGTAAGTGGCCGCCACTTCCACCGGCACAGCACTGTACAGTTTTGTTCTGCCAGCAAATGCCCTGATGAACATTACGATCAAAGCAATTACACCGCCCAGCACATGCAGGGCATGCAACCCAAAGATCACATACAGGAACTGCCCGGCGCCACCTCCTTTAAAAGTGATGTTCTGCACATCCCACAACTGCTGAAAACCCAGCCATTGCATTATAATGAAAGCCGCTCCCAACAGCAGTGTCAGCCCCATCAGCAGCCTGTACTGCTGCATACCCCTTTGTTTAAAAGAACGAAGCGCCATCTGCATGGCAATGCTGCTGACAACGATAACAGCTGTTGATAACCAGAATACCCGAGGCACTTCCACCGGCATCCAGGTGCTTTGATTGCTTTTTACAATAAAAGCGCTGGTCAGCCCGGCAAACATCATCACAATACTGCCAATGGCCACCCACAGGATAAACTTGTGGGGGTGCATCCTCTTTTTTTGTTGATTGCTCACTATATCCATCACTACTTTTAATCAAATTTTACTTAACAACCAGGCCAGCATTACCACCGGCAGGTACATATAACTGGCAAACATCACTTTCCTGGCTGAACCAACATCCATTTTACTATACAGCTTCAAACACCTTTGTATCATAAACGCATTGGCCAGTGCTACCAATCCCAGGCTTATCATGCCTTTTACATCGCCATAGCTGCACATACCGGTATAATAAGGCGCCAGCGTTACAGGTACCAGCATCAGTGAATAGATCACTGTTTGCAGGGCTGTAAATTTTGTAGGTCCTTCGTCAGCCGGCAGCAGTTTAAATCCGGCCGTGGTATAATCTCTGTGTGCCACCCAGGCAATTGCCCAAAAATGGGGAAACTGCCATAAAAACTGAAAGGCAAACAGTATCCACCCGCCCAACGTCAGCGCATTATCACCGGCTGCCCATCCGATTAAACAGGGCAGGGCTCCCGGCACTGCGCCTGCCAGCACAGCCATTGAACTTATCTTTTTCAACGGTGTGTAGATAAAGGCATACAGGAATAAACTGAATGCCCCCAATGCCGCTGTAAGCCAGTTAAAGTAATGACCAAGAATAAAAACACCCGCCGCCCCTGTAATGATGGCAAACACCCATCCCTCTTTCGGGGTAACACGGCCTGAAGCCACAGGTCTTTTTGCTGTACGCTTCATAATGGCATCGGTATCTTTTTCCACTACCTGGTTTATGGCATTGGCACTGCCTGTTACCAGTATCCCGCCTGCAAAGAGCAAGAGTATCCTTTCCCAGAAATCCACATAATTCTCCGATCCTTTTGTCAGCGCAAAACTCATAATGCTGCTGAACACCACCATGATACTCAGCGAAGGCTTTATCAGCAACAAATAATCTTTTATCTTATTCATTTACTCCTTCGCTTATTATAAAGAACATTTTTTATGTACCCGGTACCTGTACTGCTACCCGCCTGCTGGCTGGCAGGTCAGCTTCGTTGCCTCGCTCCCGATAGCTACCGGGATACTTCCTGTTCTCTATTCATCAACGTTGAACCACTTCGGGGTTCCTCAAATAATCTTTCCATTTTATCTCTCCGGGTTTCATCCGGGGCTACCCATATTTAGCCCCTTGGGGGCATTAAGAACTTATCAAAATTTCATGCTTCCCCCACTCACCATTCACTACTCACCACTCACTAATGCTTGCTCTCATTCTCCCCTATTGGCTCCGTCTGTGGAATAAACTCCCTCCCATCTTTTCCATAATCATACGCCCAACGGTGCACTTCGGGTATCTCTCCTTCCCAGTTGCCATGGCCGGGTCTTATCGGCGTTGTCCATTCCAGTGTATTGGCACCCCATGGGTTGGTTGTGGTTACTTTTCTTCCTTTGAATATTGAGTAGAAGAAGTTAAACACAAACATCAGCTGCACGGCAAATACAATGATGGAAACAATGGTTATCATTTTATCCAGTTCGCCAAACTGCGTAAAGGAGACCCAGCTGCTCTTGTCAAGGTAACGGCGCGGCATACCGGCAAGGCCCTGGTAATGCATCGGCCAGAATATGAGATACGCCCCGACCATTGTTACCCAGAAATGGATATAGCCCAGTGTACTGTTCAGGTAGCGGCCAAACATTTTCGGGAACCAGTGATATACTCCTGCAAACATGCCGAACATAGAAGCCACCCCCATCACAATATGGAAGTGCGCCACAACAAACATGGTGTCATGCAGGTGAATATCAATGGTTGAGTTGCCAAGAAAGATACCTGTAAGTCCGCCGGAGATGAATAAGCTTACAAACCCTATGGCAAATAAGGTGGCCGGTGTAAACCGGATATTGCCACGCCACAATGTCGTAAGCCAGTTAAATACTTTGATGGCTGATGGTACGGCAATCAGTAAGGTAAGTAACACAAAGATGGAACCGAGGAATGGGTTCAATCCTGTTACAAACATGTGGTGGGCCCATACCAGGAAGGCAAGGATGCAGATGGCGAACAAGGAACCCAGCATCGCCATGTATCCGAAAATGGGTTTACGGCTGTTCACTGATAATATTTCACTCACCATGCCCATAGCAGGTAACAAAATGATATATACTTCAGGGTGCCCAAGGAACCAGAACAGATGCTGAAACAGGATGGCGCTTCCGCCTTCGTTGGGCAATATTTCACCGTTCACCACAATATCACTCAGGTAAAAACTGGTTCCGAGGTTTCTGTCAAACAGCAGCAAAATAGCTCCTGACAGCAAAACCGGAAACGATAATACACCCAGTACGGCAGTGAAGAACATGGCCCAGATGGTAAGCGGCATTCGGGTCATGCTCATACCCTTGGTACGCATATTCAGGATAGTGGAAATATAGTTAAGACCCCCCAGCAGCGATGAAACCACAAACAGCGCCATACTTATCAGCCAGAGGTCCATACCGAGTTTTGATCCCTCCAAAGCCTGACCCAGGGCGCTTAGCGGAGGATAGACCGTCCATCCGCCCGAAGCAGGGCCGGTAGTAATAAACAATGAAGAAAACATAACCACACTGGCCATAAAGAAAAACCAGTAAGAAAGCATGTTCAGAAAAGGCGAAGCCATGTCCCTTGCCCCAATCTGCAAAGGAATAAGGATGTTGGCAAAAGTACCGCTCAGCCCGGCTGTGAGGACAAAGAACACCAGGACCGTTCCATGAATAGTTATCAGGGCATAATAAAACTCCGGTTGTATCTGTCCGCCCCTGGCCCATTTACCAAAAAATGTTTCAAGTATAGGGAAGGTCTGGTCAGGATAACCCAATTGCAGGCGAAACAGCACCGAAAACAACCCGCCGATAATGGCCCAGATGATCCCGGTAATCAGAAACTGCTTCCCAATGGTCTTGTGGTCCTGGCTGAATATGTACTTGGTGATAAATGTTTCTTTGTGATGGTGCACATGGTGTTCATCATGATGAACAGCATGTGAAGTAGTCACTTCCGGATAAACATTCATTGCTTCACTCATAGTCTTTTATTTTACCCTGTTCTCAGGGAATTCTCAATTTATTTCATCAACCCCCGGTCAGGTGTTTGTATCACTGATTCATGACCGCTGCAACAGGTTTAACTGCTGCCGTGGTATCCTTTTTCACCGAAGGGTCTTTGTCGGGATTAGCCGCCAGATACTGGGGCTTTTTGCCGGCCAGCCAGGCATCCAACTCCTCCTGTGTTTCCACAATAATCGTTCCCCTCATACCGGTATGTCCTTTTCCGCACATCTGGTCGCAGGAGATTTCGTAAACAAAATCCGGGTTGCCGGTTTCCTCAATCATTTGCTTTGTCGTTTTGGTGGGAGTAAACCACATGGTGGTTGGCGTGCCGGGCACAGCATCCATCTTCATTCTGAAGTGTGCCAGTCCCACATCATGTATTACATCCTTGGCATTGATGATCATCCTTACGGGCTTGTTTACCACTAAATGAAGCGCATCGCCGGCGATGTAAATATCATCATGATTGGCCGGGTCATCCCACAACTGACCAAGCGGATTGGCTTTGGCTTCATCTGTTTTTTTATAATATTTCTTGCCGAATATTTTGTCTTTGCCCGGGTAGCGGTACTCCCATTTAAACTGGCTCCCGATCACCTCCACTTCCATTGCATTTTTGGGTGCCTTGCCGGTAATCTTAAACCAGTAAAATATACCAAAACCCACCAGCACAGTAAGTGCAATGGCCGGTACCACGGTCCAGATCAATTCCAGTTTGTTGTTATGGGGGTAGTAATAGGCTTTTCGTTTATCGGAGTGCTGGTATTTAAAGGAGAACCAGAACAGGGCCACCTGAGTGATAATAAAAACAACGAATGTAATGGCCAGTGTGATGTACAGCATCCGGTCAATCAGCACCCCGTGATCAGATGCCGGCGTCCCGAGAATTTTTCCCTTCAGCTTCTCATTGCAATAATAAACGCCGATCAGCCCGATAATCAGGAACATCAGCAGCATAAAGGCATTGATCCGGTTGGTTTGTTTACGGGCTTTTTCCTCGCCACGCAATACCGCCACATACTCGCTGGCCTTGGCTATCTGAAAAGTGATCAGAAAGCCCAAAACTAAAATTGCAACGATGAAAAATGTTTGCATAACTAATTATATAAATACCAAAAAACAAATTTCAAATTCCAACTATTTGTGTCAGGCACTTGCCTAAGTATGATGTATCACACTCTCTTTTACAAACGGATGGTTTCTGGCAATCAACGGATATTTGCTCAACACCCTTCCGGTTACATACATTATCAATCCGGCAAATCCCAGCGCTATACAAAAATCATAAAGTATTAAAGGCATTTGCGTTTCTCCTGTTTTAGCATTTGTCATAGGGCCGGGAAAAACCATCTGGAAGAAATCGAGCCAGTGGCCGAATATGATAAGCAAAGACATAAAGGTCACGGTTGTATAATTCCGTTTTGATCCCCTTCTCATCAATATTAATAACGGTGCAATGAAATTGATGAGGAACATCATCCAGAAAACACCTTTATAAATACCCTGCGCCCTTGGGGCGAAATAAGTTGTTTCTTCCGGTATATTGGCATACCAGATCAGCATGAATTGGGAGAACCACAGGTATGTCCAGAATACCGAGAAGGCAAACATAAACTTGCCCAGGTCATGCAGGTGTTCCTCATTGGTCAGTTCCAGGTAATTATTGTTCTTGAGGAATATTACAAACAAGGCGATAAGTGCAATACCCGAAACCCAGGTGCTTGCAAAAGTGTACCAGCTGTACATGGTGCTGTACCAGTGTGCATCTATGCTCATCAGCCAGAGCCAGGGAATGGATGACATAACGGTAAGGGCAAAAACAACGAGGTACAAGGCTGCCCAAACCGTGTTGTTCCAGACATATTTTTTGCCTTCCTCCCTTGATTGCAGGGGTTTCTGATCAAGGCTGCGGGATAACTGCCGCATCTTCCAGCCAAGGAAAGACCAAAGGCCGATGGTCAGTACCGACATCACAGCAAAAAAACCTTTGTTCAAAAATCCTTTCTTAAAATTCAGAATGGCATCATGCTTTACATGTTCTGTATCTGTCCAGTGATAAATACTATGGTTGCCGCCGAATGCAATTGCCAGTAAAATGAAGAGGGTGAGCAGGCCGATTAGAGGGACGCAGGCAGAAATTGCCTCCGGTACCCTGCGGAACGACATTTGCCAGCCACCCCATGCCAGTGTGGTGGCGCAGATAAAGAACATGGAAGCATTTACCACCAGCAAAAAGAAAACACTGTTCTGCAATAGGCTGGCCCAGAAACGGGCATCTTTCAAATTTTTTTCTTCCGGGGTACCGCCGCCGCCATGCGTGGTAACATACAATCCAATAACGGCCAGTACTCCCAGCGCCATCAGCGCCAGAGCTACTGTATTGTATTTTTTTGGTACTGTAAATTGTTCCCTTATTATCATCAGTGTTCTTTTATAATGTCTTCAAAATTATTTAGCCGTTTTGGCAGTACTGTCGGCAGCCAGCGGGGCGGTTGCTGCAGCACCGCCAGTGCTTGCGGCCTGTTTTTCTTTAATATAATGAATAACCATCCAGCGCTGTTCTGTTGAAAGCTGGGATGCATAGCTGCCCATGGTATTGAACCCGTAAGTAACAGAATGAAACATGGTTCCCTCTGTCATGGCCATGTACTTGGGATCACCCACCAATGTAGCCGGCTTTGCCGCAAAGGGTCCGTCGCCTCCTTTATACAAAGGCCCGTTGCCATCCAGTTTTTCGCCGTGGCAAATACCACAATGTATCAGGTACAGCCTGGCTGCTTCCAGGTATTGTCCGGCATCCAGTTTCGGATGAGGATTTGTTACATTTTTTGAATTGGCATAACCCGCTGAGTCGTTGGCATAGGGATAACGCCATGCTATATCGCCACGGGCAACAGTTCCTGCAACCGGCATGGCATTATAGCTGACCCCCGCTTTTTGCAATTCTTCTGTAGAAGCATACGTTTCATATGCCCGGCTGTAGGCCATATCCGGCATGTAGGTTCGGCCAGGGCTCCGTCTAACTTTTTTACAGGCGGTTACTAATGCAAGTGTCAATACAAGTATTATTATCCCAGGTTTTTTCATTATCAGTTTATTATACTATTAATGAACTGCTTCTTGTTCTTTTTTCCTTTCAAATCGCATGGTATCCTTATCATACCGGCCAAGCCACCAGCCTGTTTCTTTGTATTGCACCTGCACTTCCGCTGCTCCCACTTCCTTCAAAAACTTCATGGCTTCGGCTTCATTTGTTTTTTCTGTGCATTCCAGTGCCATCACAAATGTGTCGTCAGTAGAACGGATATTAAAATGATCCTTTTTTACAAATGGGGCTAACTGGCACAGGTAGCAGAACGTAAGCACCATACCCACCGAGGCAAACAACACCGTTAGCTCAAACGTAATGGGTATCCAGGCCGGCAGGGAGAAAAAAGGCTTGCCGCCAAAGTTCAGTTTCCAGTCCACCGATAAGGCCCAGGTAATAAATCCTACGGCCGTGGCAGTACCGGTGATGCCGTAAATGAACCCCGCCGTATGCAGGCTGGTATCACGCAGGCCCATGGCTTTGTCAAGACCATGAATGGGAAAAGGTGTAAAGACATCATGGATCTTGTACCCGGCACGGCGAACTTTCTTCACCGCAGGAAACAAAATGGCTTCATCATAAAAATTGCCAACAATAAATTTTTTAACTGCCATAATTAATAAAATATCAAATCATAAATTCAAATTCCCCATTTAACAATAAAGCAATTAACCTTTATGCCCCGTGATCATGTCCGTGCTTTTCCACAAACTCCTCAGTGCTTTCATGTTCTATTTCATCCATTTTTTCTTTATAGTTTTCCCCGCTTCTCTTTAAAATATGTTTTATCTCGGCAATTGCAATAACCGGGAAGAATTTGGCAAACAGGAAATAGCAGGTGAAAAAAAGCCCGAATGTTCCAAGATAAAAACCCACTTCCCAGATAGTCGGAGTATAATAAGTACTCCAGGCGCTGGGCAAATAATCCCGGTATACTGATGTAACGATGATCACAAACCGTTCGAACCACATCCCGATATTAACCAGTATACTCATAAAGAAAGTAACCACCAGGCTTCTCCTCATTTTGCGGAACCAGAATATTTGCGGCGACAGTACATTACAGCCCATCATGATCCAGTAGCTCCAGCCATAAGGGCTGTTCAAATTCAGCCTGTTTTCAAAGAATGCAAAATTTTCATACTCCACAGCAGAGTACCACGCCATAAACAATTCGGTGAGATAGGCAATGCCTACAATAGAGCCTGTGAGCACTATGATCTTATTCATCACATCAATATGCTCAATGGTTATATAATCTTCCAGCGCCAGTACTTTTCTTGTAACCACCAGCAGGGTTTGCACCATGGCAAAACCCGAGAAGATGGCTCCTGCCACGAAATAGGGGGGAAAGATGGTGGTGTGCCATCCGGGAACAACGGAGGTGGCGAAGTCGAAGGATACAATGGTATGCACCGACAGTACCAGCGGGGTGCTCAGACCGGCCAGTACCAACGATAATGCTTCATGCCGCTGCCAGTGTTTGGTGCTTCCCGTCCATCCGAAAGCAGCCACACCATAAAACATTTTTGCCCATTTCTTTTTGGCCCTGTCACGCAGGGTAGCCACATCGGGAATAAGACCTGAATACCAGAACAACAATGAAACGGTGAAGTAGGTGGATATCGCAAACACATCCCAGAGCAGGGGGGAATTAAAGTTAACCCACAGCGGACCTCTTGTGTTGGGATAAGGCAATACAAAAAAGGCATTCCATACACGGCCCATGTGCCAGATGGGAAATTGCCCGGCACACATCACCGCAAAAATCGTCATCGCTTCAGCGGCACGGTTTACACCGGTACGCCAGCCCTGACGGAATAATAATAAGATAGCTGAGATCAGTGTTCCGGCGTGACCGATACCGATCCACCATACGAAGTTGGTAATATCCCATCCCCAGCCCACGGTTTTGTGAAGGTTCCACTGCCCGATACCATAAATCACCTCTATGGTAACGGAAAGAATTCCGAAACACAAAAACAATACAGAAACAATAAACCCGATCCACCATGCACGGGTAGGGCGGGCCTCCACCGGGCGGCAAATATCTTCGGTTACCTGGTGATAATCCTTATCGCCTTCCACCAGTGGTGGTCTTACCTGTGATTCGTATCTGAGTAATGCCATAAGTTAGTTTAGCTTTTAGCTGTTAGCTTCTAGCCTCGAGCTTTTATTATCTATCAATGTGTTTCTTCCGGTTTTGTTGCAGCAGGCATGTGATCTTCTTTTTTATCATGCCCTGCATCTTTGTGTTCCTCTGCCCCATGCTCACCTGCCCAATTCGCATCTTCTTCATCTGTATTCCTGATTTTGGCCATATAGGTAATGTTGGGCAGCACATGCAGTAGTTCCAGTACATGGAAGCTGCGCAGCTTGTTTTCTTCATTGATCCTGGCAACAACGCTTTCCTTATCCACTGCATTACCAAAAACAATAGCGCTAGTTGGGCAGGCGGTCTGGCAGGCGGTTTTTACATCCCCGTCTTTCAGCATCCTGTTTTCTTTCTTTGCATCCAGTTTGGCGGCCTGAATTTTTTGCACGCAGAAAGAACATTTTTCTATCACCCCCCTTGAACGCACGGTTACATCCGGGTTCAGCACCATCCGGGTCAGGCCATCATTCATTTGCTCAATTACCGGATCAAGTTTACCCACCAGCTTTTGGTCACGGTTATTGGGGAAACTGTCCGTTCCATTATAATCGGCCCAGTTAAAGCGACGTACTTTATACGGGCAGTTTTGTGCACAGTACCTTGTACCGATGCAACGGTTATATGCCATCTGGTTAATTCCTTCCGTGCTGTGATTGGTAGCCGCAACCGGGCAAACATTTTCGCAAGGGGCATTATCGCAATGCTGGCACAGCATGGGCTGAAACACCACCGCCTTCAGGTTGTCCGGGTCTTTTTCGTCGGAAACAAAATAGCGGTCAATACGAAGCCAGTGCATGTCATGATAGCGGAGCACTTCACTCTTGCCCACTACAGGAACATTATTTTCGGCATGGCAGGCCACCACACAGGCACCGCAACCATTGCAGGCATTCATGTCAATGCTCATGCCCCAGTGTATTTCGTATTGTCTTCTGTTGGGGTCAGGATACAAAGTGGCATTGCTCCGGAAATTGCCGCCTGATTTATTATAGAATGCATCCCGGAGGTGCTTGTTGTAGTCCGGAATAATGTTCGGATGTTTTTTAAAAGCAGCCAGCGTGGTTTCCCTGACCACTTCGTTGCGGTGTTCGTATGAATTGTGTTTTTGCGTCTGGGCAATTTTGTATTTCTTCTGCAGGTTAGTTGCGGTTGCGCCGGTGGCATAATAGTCAACAGTAGTTCCGTTAAAGGTTGCCAGGGGATACCCATTCTTGCCCACCCCGTCAGCCGTTACACCCATTGCCTTATTTCTTCCGTATCCAACCGCCACAGCAATTGTATCGGCATTCATGCCCGGGAATACCAGTACGGGCAAGTCCATTTTATTCTTTCCAACGGTCAGTTCTATTACCGGTTTATGCGGAAAGTATTCATAATCGTTGTCGAGTTTTATACCAAGTTCCTCCGCTTTTTTAATGGAAATAATGGCATAGTTGTCCCAGGTGGCTTTGGATACCGGGTCGGGCAACTCCTGCAGCCAGGGGTTACCAGCCTGTGCACCGGTGCCCATTGAAACTTTTTGGTAAAGAACCACTTCGGCACCGCTTGTTTTTTTATATGCAGCGATAGCGGCGGCGGTTTTTGCCACTGCAGCGCTGCTGTATGAGCCTGCGCTGGCAGCAGGTTGTGTATCTTCCTTCACACCATCCTGAAGCGCTTTGTTAAATGCTTCTTCAGAACCGAGTTTACCAATCCAGTATTCCTTAAAATAGGTTTCATAGTCCCTTGTATCACCACTCCATTTCAGCAAGGAAGTCTGGTAGGGCCTTGTTTTAAAAAGCGGGTAAATGGTGGGCTGCATAAAACTGGTGCAGCCGGCACAGGGTTCAGCATCGCCCCAGCTTTCCAGGTAATGATGATTGGGGATCACATATTCGCAGAGTTCAGTGGTTTCATCCATTTTTTCATTGAATGAAACAATAAGCTTCACTTTTTTCAGTGCAGTTTTAAAACGTTCTGCATGGTAATAAGTATACGCCGGGTTGGCTCCGTAAATCATTACCGTACCCACTGTACCCGTTTCCATATCAGCCAGCAGTTGTTCAAACTCACTGTCAATTCCCTGGCGGTAATTGACCGGGATGCTCCAGTTAATAGTGGTGCCGTAAGCGCCAATTGCATTATTAATTGCATTAACGATTACCTGTACATTTTTATCGTTGCTGCCGCAAACCACCAGCGCTTCGCCCTTATGTGCATTTAACTCTGCAGCTACTTTTTTAATGGCCGCTTCCAGCGGGCCGGTAAGTGTTACAGCGCCTTCAGTGCCGTTAATGGCATTCAGCAGGTCAAGCGCAACGGCGGCAGCTTCAGACGGGCGATGGGTAAACCGTTCATCCGCATTGGAACCCGTCATGCTCAGGTAACTTTCAAACTGGTAATGTTTGCTCATTACCGGGTTCTTTTCGTCCTTGATCTTTCTGCCCTGTGCGTAGCCCCTCGCAAACTCCACCGGGCTGAGCCAGGTACCGAGAAAATCTGCGCCGAGGCTTACTATTACTTGGGTGGTGCCAAAGTTGTAAGAAGGTATTTTTCTTCCAAAACCACTGGCTTCATTTGCCAGCAGCATGCCGCTGTAAGAAACGGCATCATACTGCACATGCCGCAGACCGGGGAATTTGCCGATAATTTCTTTTGCAGAAGGAGAAACAACAGTTGAGGTAAGCAATACGGTTTGTCCTCCTGCTGCTTTCATTGCTTCACCCACCAGTTTATCTGTTTGCTCAAACGAGGGTATTTCCTCAAACTTATCCTTTACTTTATGCATCGGGTACCTGGTGCGGTACATATCATACAGATCCAGCACCGAAGCCTGCGCCCTTGCAGACGTACCGCCGCCGGTGGCCGCATATAATTCGTTCCCTTCAATTTTTATTGGCCGGCCATCCCTTACCTTGGCCACTACCGGCACCACATCGCCATCCTGTACATAGGTGGTGGCATAATATTTTGCCACTCCCGGTACCAGGTTTTCTGGTTTATTGGCATAGGGGATTGCTTTGCGGACAGGTATTTTACAGCTTGCGGCCAAAGTGGCGGCAGCGGTGCTGAAGCCGAGGTATTTCAGGAAGTCGCGGCGTGGGGCTTTTGCATCCACCAGCCCTTTATCATCAAAACCCTCAAATGGCAGTTCATCATGAAACTCATCTTTGGAGAATTTATGCAGATTCTCCGGGTCGTTTACTTCTGCGAAATTTTGCCAGTACTTGTTTTGGCTCATAACTCTTGCTTATGTAATAATTTGAAATGGTACAATCAGTAGTGACATTTCTGGCACTCCAGACCGCCGATATGTTCTACCGTTACACTATCCATTTTCCCGTTCTTTATATCATTATGAAACTTTTCATAAATACTGTAAAACTTGTTGCCTTTGCCGGCTGTATAGTTAAAGTCAACTTTGGTCTGGCGGTGGCAGTTCACACACCAGCCCATGCTCAGTTCGCTTACCTGTTTTACTTCATCCATTGCGGTTATTTCGCCATGACAGCTCTGGCACTGTACTTTACCGGTCCGCACATGCTGTGAATGGTTAAAGTATACATAATCGGGCAGGTTATGGATTTTTATCCATTCAATGGGTTTGGATTTGGAAGGGTTCCATACACTGGGGTTCTTGGGGTCAAACCCGGCATATTTATACAGCTTTTCTATCTCGGCTGTGCCATTGATCTCATCTCCGTTTTCATCATAAAGTTTGGGTCCTTTTTCATAAGTGCTGATAGCTTTATGGCAGTTCATGCACACATTTACAGAAGGGATAGCGGCATGCTTGCTGTCCCAGGCTGACCCGTGGCAGTATAAGCAGTTAATCTGGTTGATGCCGGCATGCACTTTATGCGAATAATAAATTGGTTGCTCCGGCTGATAATTTTTCTGACGGCCCAGGCCGATGGCGCCTTTGGTAACATAGTACCCGCCCACTACAAACAGGAGAATGGAAAACAGGGTGATGTATACTTTGTTTTTGTAAAAAGGAACCGGATCGGGCCGCATGATGCCTTCCGCATCATCGCTCATCTTTTTCAGGTTGCTGTTAATCTGCATTAATATCAAAGCAATGATGGCGAGGATGAGCGAGATGACGCCGAAGATAACAGCGTTTGGGTTGGATTTTTTATCCCCAGTTGCCGTATCACCCTCAGGTTTTTTTCCACCACCGGGGCCGGCTGCATATGTCTTATTAATGTAATCCCAAATGGCATCTATTTCTGCATCTTTCAGATCCGGAAATGATAACATAACCGAGCCATATTTGGATTTTAGATCCGAATAGTATGGATCTGAGCTTGCCATACTTGCTGCATTTCTAATCCACTGGTAAGTTTTTTTTGTATCGCCCCCGTATTGATCTTTATCCAGGACCTCGCCCAATTTGGGGCCGGTCAGATCTTTGAACACATTGTGACAACTGGCGCACTTGCTCATAAACAGAGCCTTTCCATCCTGGGCCCAGATATTCACAACTGAAACAATAAAAAAAGAGATAAGAAAGATTACACGCCGGCCTGTTGGTTTACAAGGAATCATAGCAGAAGTTGATTCAAAAAATTGTGGATAAAATCCGTTAACCAGCCGCAAAAGTAAGTCAGGAACAGTATAAAAATTCATCTGGTTTAACTTTTTTTGGATCCGCTACCAGCCTGCATTTCAGCGGATTTGCACGGGCTCTTTGCAAGGCAGGAAATCTCTTTGTCACAAATCGGTAATACCTGTAAAAAACTTTAGCGAAGCTTTCAATAAATACTTTTTCTGCATTTTTTTCCCGCACTTTTGCAGCCATCTGCGGTGCCCGGTTTAAAATAGTAACATCCTCTCAGCCGATGTTTGAACGTCTTCAAAAAAAATGGAAAGTAAACAGCCTGCAACTGGCGCTGATCCTCTGCACATTCGCCATCGGCGGCAGCCTTACTGGTTTTGCAGGCAAAAAAATCATGAACGTCCTGCCGGTGCAGCAGGACTGGCTTTGGGCCATCATTTACATTTTGCTGATAACAATTTTGTGGCCAATGGTAGTAATGCTGGTGAGCATACCTTTCGGGCAGTTCTCGTTTTTTAAAAAATACATCCGCAAAATTGGTGTGAAGGTGGGAGTGGTGAAGCCTGAGGCCGGAAGCCGGAAGTCAGAAGAGTCTTAGTATGCGAAATCATATTGGTCAAAAAGTCATAATAAGTCATTCGTAACTTTATTTCATACGCTTCAGTTCTGCTTCTGCAGCAATATAACCAAAGGAGCTCCATTGGTTTCCGTTAAGTATCTGCTTAAATACTTTTTTTGCTTCTTCCGGTTTCTTATTGCTGAGCAGGTACAGGCCGGCTCCAAAACCAAAAGAAGCGCTGCTCAGGTCTTTTTTATCCGGCAGGTACTGCATTGCTTTTTCACCAGGAATATTTTGTTTGTACAGCATCAGGATTTCATGATAATCCTTATTCTCCACCAGCTCCATATCCGCGGAAATAGTCGTCAGCAGGTCATCGGCTTCTTTTAACCTGTTCAGTTTTCGAAGGGTTATGTACAGCCAGTTGGCTGTTGCCACATACATATCGTTATTGGTTGATACTGCAAGACATTCCCGGTATGCCTTCAGCGCCTTTTTAAACCCGCCTTTTACAAAATAAGCCAGCCCCAGGTGATACCAGATATTGGATTGAAGAGTGCTTGTGGGAATATTTTTTGCATTGGGCAATCCGTCCGGTTCGGTTTCATCCTGTTTCCCGTTTGTCAGTTTCCCTGCTTTTTTAAAATCAGCTATGGCGGCATCAAAGCATCGCAGGGTAATGTAGCGGTGTCCACGGTGACGGTACATACGGGCATCGGCGGGATGAAGTGAAATACCCCTGCTGAAAATTTCAATTGCTTTATCGTATTGCCCAAGATATGCTTTCCGTCTGCCCAGCCAGATGATATTATCAGCATTCGCACTGTCATTCCGGTAATTATTTTCCGCTTCGGCAAGTTTTGCTTCGTGATTTTTACGGGTCGCTTCACTTAATTCGGGCCGGGGAAAAGCTTTTCCCAATAAACAGTTTTGTTGTGCCGCCGAAGAAAGCGAAAATAAAAGTGTTCCGGTAATAAAATAAAAAAGCATGGCGAAAAGTTACAACTTTGCTGCTTCAGAAATCAAAATGAAGAAAATCGCCATATTCGCTTCCGGTGCGGGGTCAAATGCAAAAAACATTATCCTCACCCTTAACACCTCTCCACTGCGTGGAGCGGGTAGAAGCGGTGAGGTTACCCTTATTGTGTGCAATAAACCAGGCGCCGGTGTTTTAAAAATTGCAGAAGAAAATAAAATACCAGCACTGCTGATTGAAAAAGAAAAATTTTTCCGGGGAAATGCTTATGTGGATGAACTGAAAGCAGCCGGTATTGATTTTATTGTGCTGGCCGGTTTTCTCTGGAAGGTGCCGCCCGCTTTAATTAAGGCTTACCCTCAAAAAATCATCAACATTCATCCCGCCTTATTGCCAAAATACGGCGGCAAGGGCATGTACGGCCATCATGTGCACCAGGCGGTGATTGACAACAGGGAAAAAGAAAGTGGCATCACCATTCACTTCGTTGATGAACTGTACGACCATGGCAAAATTATCTTCCAGGCCACCTGTCCCGTGCTTGAAAATGATACTGCCGGCTCGCTGGCGCAGCGGGTTCATACATTGGAACATGAATATTATCCTAAAGTGATTGAGGAATTGGTTATTGGTTAACTAAGGGATTAAGTTTTTGGATGATACTTCCTCCAATCACCAATTAACCAAACCCCCAATTAACCTCCCATTTGCATTTTCTTTTGTTACTTGCCTGCCTTAGTTGATATACCAAAGCACCATATGGATCATCATCACTCTTTTAATGGCGATAACCGCCAACGGACAGCTGTATAAAATAAGAGGAGCCGTTTACGACAGCAGCTGCAACTATCCGCTTGAGGCAGTGAGTGTGCTCAGCACATCCGGTAAAGGCACTTCCACCAACGCCGAGGGAAAATATGAAATAGAGGTGAGTGAAAAAGATTCCATCTGGTTCAGCTACCTGGGCAAACCTACCATCAAATTTCCTGTAGCCACCATTCAAAACACACAGCAGTTTGATATTTCACTGCACATTAATATCCCCACGCTTAAAGAAGTGAAAATAAGACCGCGGAACTACCGGCAGGACTCCATTCAGAACCGGGAAGACTACGCCAAAATTTTCAACTACCAGAAGCCGAAACTGAAAGTGGCGCCAGCCCAATATGGCGCCGGTGTGGGCTTCGACCTGCAGGAGATCATCAATATGTTCCGCTTTAAAAGAAACAGGAGCATGGCAGGTTTTCAAAAACGGCTCCTGCAGCAGGAAGAGGATAAATTTATTGACTACCGGTTTAGCAAGGGGCTGGTGCGCCGGCTTACTTTGCTTACCGGCAATGAACTCGACAGCTTTATGCGGCACTACCGCCCATCTTACACTTTTACTAAGTTTGCCAGCGACTATGATTTTCAGCTTTACATCAAAAAGGCCTTTGTACGTTTTCAGAACGGGCTTCCGCCGCTTCCTTTTCTGAAAGAAGAGGAGGAAGAATAGCTGGTAGTGTATCCGTTTCGAAATTTGTTGCCCTAATGTTTAATTTCACGCAAAGACGCAAAGAAAATAAGCCGCTTAGAATAAATCCTTTGCGCCTTTGCCTGCTTAGCGTCTTTGCGTGAAAAAAATTCAAACTGAGGCACTACCGAATAGATTTCTCGCTTCGTCAATTCAAAAAAGAAAACTAATTTCCCTGTTCTGCGCACCCTCAGAAACAAATTTTTCAATCATTTATTTAAACCCCCTGCAATGAAGAAAATTTTTTCTGTTTTTGCCTCCCTCCTGCTGCTGCTGCCTGCTTTTTCTCAAAATGATATTCCTCCTTCATTTTTAAAAGACAGCCTTGACAGCTACATTACCAATGCCATCAAAGAATGGCAAATACCCGGCGTGGCCGTTTGCGTTGTCAAAGATGGAAAAGTGGTGGTGATGAAGGGCTATGGCGTAAAAGAAACGGGGACAGATGACCGGGTGGATGAGAATACTTTGTTCATGATTGGCAGTAATACCAAAGCATTTACCGCCACAGCCCTTGCGATGCTCGAAACAGAAAACCTGCCTGCCGGCCTGTCTGCCGACAAGGCAGGCAAAACAGAAAAATTTTCGCTAGATGACAGGGTACAGAAATGGCTGCCCGGTTTTAAGCTCTATGACCCCTGGGTGGCCAACGAAGCAAACATCCGGGATTTATTATGCCACCGGCTTGGTTTTGAAACTTTCCAGGGGGATTTTATGTTTTTCGATTCCGACCTTACTGCACAGCAGGTGTTTGAAAAGTTTGCGCAAGTAAAACCGCTTTACAGTTTCCGCAGCAAATGGGGTTATACTAATGCAGCCTTTGGCGTGGCCGGTGAGGTAGTCAGCAACGTTTCCGGCAAAACATGGGCGGAATTTATCACGGAGAAAATTTTCCTGCCGCTGGGTATGAACAACAGCCTGGCATTGTCAAAAGACATTAAGACGGCAACCAATAAAGCAACGGCACATACTGTTGTGATGGGTGAGCTGCGGAAAATACCTTATGGCAATATTGACAACATATCGCCGGCAGGCAGCATTTCCTCTTCGGTAAATGATATGAGCAAATGGGTGCTGATGCTGCTGAACAATGGCAAACAGGAAGGCAAACAGGTGATCCCGGCCGCTGCACTAAGACAAACCTGGCTGCCGCATTCTATATTGGGTAATGGCGGCGCCATGTTCAACCGGGGACATTTCTCCCTCTATGGTCTTGGCTGGATGCTTGAAGAGTATGAAGGCAGAAAAATCATCAGCCACACCGGCGGTGTAAACGGTTTTGTAACCAGTGTAACCCTGGTGCCCGAAGAACATCTCGGCATCATAGTGCTTACCAATACGGATGCCAACAGTTTTTACGAAGCCCTGAAACTTGAGCTGAGGGATGCGTACCTGGGTCTTCCCTACCGCAATTATCAAAAAGTGGCGTTGGGCATGCACAAGGCTGATGAAGCAGCAAAAGAAAAACAGTATAAGTCTGCCCGGGATACGGTCGCCATGAATCTCAAAACCAGTTTGCCGCTTACAGCCTATGCAGGGGAATATATGCATAATGTGTACGGCAAAATGAATATCAAAATGGAAGAAGGAAAACTCATCATGCGGTTTGAACATCACAAAGGCCGCTATGGCACACTGGAACCGCTGGGCGGCAACCGCTTTTTCTGTACATACAGCGATCCGCTTTACGGAATGAAAAAACTGGAGTTCACAACTGCAGGCAATAAAGTAAAATCAATAGCGGTAAGGGTGGCCGACTTTGTGGAGTTCACGCCCTATGAATTTGTAAAAATAAAATAACATGATTGCAAAACCGGTTTTTCTGCTTTCAGTTTTTCTGCTCTTTATCCAAACAAACAGTGCAGCGCAGCAAAGCCGGAAATGGCATTTCAAATCCGTCTTGATTGATACGCACAATGACATCCCCTCCACTGCCATTCAGGAAAAAGTAAGTTTTGACCAGCCCTTGAAAAACAAAACTCATTCTGATCTTCAAAGAATGTTTGAAGGCGGCGTGGATGCTCAATTTTTTTCCATCTGGTGCGACGGGTTAAAAGAAAATCCTTATGCATGGGCCAACCGAGAAATAGACACCGTACTGGCATGGACCAACCGGAACCCCGATAAGATGATGCGGGCATTTACAACTGCTGATATTATGAAAGCGGTCAAACAAAAAAAACTGGCCGTGCTTTTTGGTGTGGAAGGCGGCCATATGATAGAAAACGATCTGGGCAAACTGGAAGCATTGTACAAAAGAGGGGTTCGGTATATGACCATTACATGGAACAACTCAACACCATGGGCCACTTCAGCACTGGATGAAGAAACCAAAAAAGATTCGCTGAAGCACAATGGGCTTACAGAATTTGGAAAATCCGTTATTCGTAAAATGAATGATTGGGGTATGATGGTGGATCTCTCCCATGCTGGCGAGCAAACGTTTTATGATGCAATAGCTACAACAATAAAACCCGTTTTAGTTTCTCATAGCTGTGTTTATACGCTTTGTCCTCACAGAAGAAATTTAAAAGATGAACAGATAAAAGCCATTGCAAAAAACGGAGGCGTTATACATCTGAATTTTTACAGTGGATTTTTGGATTCTGCATTTGAAGCCAGAAGTGATGCATTTACAGCAAGGCATAAAACCGAAATGGATTCGCTGCTGAAAATTAACCCTGAACCTTATTTTATGCAGGTGTATCTTTTTAATAAATATCCGGATGAAGTAAAAGCCCTTCGGCCCCCGATGAGTTTACTGCTTGACCACCTGGATTTTATAGTAAAAATGGTGGGAGTAGATTATGTGGGCATGGGCAGTGACTTTGACGGCGTGAATTCATTACCGGAGGGGCTGAATGGTGTGGAAGATTTTCCAAAGATCACCGAAGAGTTGGTGAAAAGAGGATATAGCAAAAAAGATATCCGCAAAATATTAGGTGGCAATCTGTTAAGGTTATTTAAAGCAAATGAAGCTAAGTAACCCATTATTTTGATGTTGAATGATAAATTTTGAATTGTTGGTTACCATCACTCATTTAACATTCAACATTTAAAATTCAAAATAATGAGATAGGGAAGTACATTACCACTCTCATACTTCAAGAAAAAAATGCCGGCCTGCCGGACAGGCGGGGACCCACTATTTCTGGTCCTGCCCAGGCGGGATCATGTTGTTCCAGGCTGTATTCCGTGGATTTTTGTAGTATTTTATACTGAAACGAAAAATATATCGTTATATTTACGGATATAACAGAAAATATTATGATTTCCAGACAGCTTGAGAATGATATAAAGGCTAAACTTCATAAGCAAAAAGCCATTATTCTGCTTGGCGGAAGACAGGTGGGTAAAACCACCCTGCTGAAAAAAATAACGGAAACCAGAAGTGATACTTTATGGCTGAATGCGGATGAGCCGGATATAAGATCGCTGATTGAGAATGCCACCTCCACCCGCCTCAAAAGTTATTTCGGTAAAAACAAAACGGTGATAATAGATGAAGCACAGCAGGTAACAGATATTGGAAAAAAAATAAAGCTGGTAACCGATATATTGAAAGATATACAGGTGATTGCCACCGGCTCATCTGCTTTTGAAATAAAAAATAAAACCAATGAACCGCTTACCGAGCGGAAATGGGAGTTTCATTTATTTCCACTCAGCTTTGCTGAAATGGTAAACCATCATGGATTGATAGAAGAAAAAAGAATGATACCACACCGCCTGGTGTATGGATATTATCCGGAAGTGGTTACTCATGCAGGTGAAGAAAAAGAGCGGTTAAAATTATTGTCCGATAGTTTTTTGTATAAAGATATTTTAATGTACCAGGGGTTGAAAAAGCCGGAGAAATTGTTTCATTTACTAAAAATGCTGGCAGCTAACCTTGGCAGCGAAATAAACTATAACCAGCTGAGCAGGCAACTGCAGATAAACAATGAGACGGCAGAGAAGTATATTCAACTGCTGGAACAATGCTATATTATTTTCAGGTTGCCTGCTTATGCCACCAATCTTACCAAAGAGTTGAAAAAAGGAAGGAAAGTATATTTTACAGATAATGGAATCATCAATTCATTGACCGGAAATTTTTCCCTGGTTGAAAACCGGCAAGACAAAGGGGCTTTATGGGAGAATTTTGTGATTAGTGAAATGTATAAGCAGAATGCATACAAAAAGAAATTTGGCAAGTTCTTTTTCTGGCGCAGTCATGACCAGCAGGAAGTGGACCTGGTGATACAAAAAGGTGATAAACTGGAAACGTTTGAAATAAAATGGAGTGAAAAAAACAAACCCCGTTTAAACAAGACCTTTGCATCCAACTATCCCCAACACAGTTTTGAATTTATCCATTATAATAATACAGAGGATTTTATAATGTAAAAAATATTTTATGGAAGTACATGCACACACCCACACAGCCCGAAAAAAATGGACCCACTATTTCTGGGAGTTTCTCATGTTGTTCCTTGCTGTGTTCTGCGGGTTTTTGGCAGAGTACCAACTGGAACATTTAATAGAAAAGCAACGGGAAAAACAATTAATAAAAACATTAGCCAGTGATTTAAATGATGATATTATAAAAATTGATGAATACCTAGCAAGAGAAACAAGAAATATCGGGCTGCTGGATACACTTTGCATGTATATAGACAACCCTTCGCTTGCAAAACAAAATGGTGATATTATTTATTACACTGCCCGCATTGGGCCACAAACGGCGCCATTTGCCAACAATACCCGCACATTTGATCAGTTTAAAAATTCCGGAGGTTTTCATCTTATTCATAAAACACAAACCTCTAACCGTATTATGGATTCCTATTCGCAATTACCCTGGATACGGTTGCTGGAAGGAAATTATAAACGGGAGTTTGATTCATTTAAAGAGGCCGCTGCAAAAGTGATAGACCCTGGTATTTACCGCCGGCAGGAAAATGCAGATGGATCGATTAACAGGAGCCCAGATAACCCGCCGCTACTGAATTATGATCCGGCACTGCTGAAACAAATGGAGTTTCATGCTGTACAGATGAATGGCAGCAGGCGTTCTCTTATCCCTTTAATGCAAACACTGAAACAATCCGGAATTGATTTAATAAATTATCTTCAGAAAACTTATCATATTGCCAAATAATTCAAATGAAAAAAACACTAGTTTTCATACTGGTTCCGCTGCAAATATTCTCACAGTCATTTACCAAACAGGAAACCGACCGATGGGAAAAACAAGCAAAGAACATCACCATTTACCGTGACAACTATGGCGTACCACATATCTATGGTAAAACAGATGCTGATGCCGTATTTGGATTATTGTATGCCCAATGCGAAGATGATTTTAAAAGAGTAGAGATGAACTATATTGAAAAGCTGGGCCGCATGGCGGAAGTGAAAGGGGAAAGCGAATTATACAATGACCTCCTCATAAGAATGATTATTGATTCAGCCGATGCGGTAAAAGATTATAACAATTCTCCCGCATGGCTGAAAAAACTCTGCAACGCTTTTGCCGATGGCATCAATTATTATTTATATAAACATCCTGAAACAAACCCGGCATTGCTTACCCGCTTCAAACCCTGGTACCCGCTGCTGTGGACGGACGGCAGCATCGGCGCCATCAATACGGCCGATCTTGGCGCAGCTGATTTAAAAAATCTTTATGGTAATACAAACGATGTTAGTCATTCCGGGTCCGATAACTATCGGGATGACCCGGCATCTTCCCCAAAAACTGATAAAGAAGAAAAACCAACCGGCTCCAACGGTTTTGCTTTTTCACCAAAGATTACCGAAAGCGGCAACGCAATTTTGTACATCAATCCGCATGTCACATTTTATTTCCGTCCCGAAGTACATATGGTGAGTGAAGAGGGACTGAATGCTTATGGCGCCGTTACCTGGGGGCAGTTTTTTATTTACCAGGGCTTTAATGAAAATTGCGGATGGATGCATACATCAAGTGCAGTAGATGCAACAGATACTTACAGTGAAAAAATTTCAATGCAGGGTAGTGGCTGGACTTATGAATACGAAGGAAAGCAAAAGCCGGTTTTACAAAAACGAATTTCTATTGCGGCTAAAAAAGGAAATGGTTTTGAAACAACAAATATTACGGCATTGTTTACGCATCATGGTCCCATTATGGCAAAGCGTAACGGGCAATGGCTGAGTGTAAGAGCTGATAACCGCATTATGAACGGATTGATACAATGCTGGCAGCGTACCAAAGCAAAAGGGCTGGATGATTTTAAAAAAGCGCTGGACCTGAAAGGAAACATTTCAAACAACACCGTGTATGCCGATGCGCAGGGCAATATTGCCTACTGGCATGGTAACCGGGTTCCGAAACGGGATACAAAGTTTGACTGGAGCAAAGCTGTTGATGGAAGTATCGCTGCCACGGAATGGAAAGGTTACCATAATATCAATGAAACTGTTTTAAGTATTAATCCTGCTAATGGATGGTTACAAAATTGTAACTCCACCCCATATACCGTTGCCGGTGCAAATAGTCCGAAGAAATTCACAGAATCCGGTGGAGAAAACTATCCTGCATACATGGCGCCGGATGGAGAAAATTTCCGCGGCATCAATGCGGTAAGAGTGCTGGGTGAAGAAAGCAAATATAATATTGATAAAGTGATAAAGGCAGGTTATGATAAAAGACTCGCTGCTTTTGAAATATTGATTCCTGCATTGGTAAAAGCATTTGAAAACAACGTGGCATATGATGATTCACTGTATGCTTACTTCGTCGGGCCGCTTTCTATGTTAAAAGGATGGGATTATAAATGCGGGGAAAATTCTATTGCCACTACATTGGCAATAGAATGGGGCCAGAAGATCATACCGGCGATAATGCGTACAAATATTGTGGAAGATGAAGAAGCAGACCAGGTAGATAAGTCAAAATATTTTGTAGAGCATGCACCTGCAAAAGACTTATTGCAGCCTTTGCTGGATGTAATAAAAGATTTGGAAAAAAGATTTGGCCGCTGGCAAATGCCCTGGGGCGAAGTAAACCGGTTTCAACGCATCTCATCCAATATTGATAACAAGTTTGATGATACCAAAGCCAGTATCCCGGTGGGTTTTGTTTCTTCCACATGGGGCATGCTTCCTTCTTATACCAGCCGCACTTACCCGGGCACTAAAAAAAGATATGGAGTCAACGGCAATAGTTTTATCTGTGCCGTGGAATTTGGCAAAAAGATAAAAGCAAAATCACTGCTCGCAGGCGGCAACAGCAGCAATGAAAATTCACCGCATTTTTTTGACCAGGGACTTATGTACAGCAAGGGAATTTTTAAAGATGTACTTTTTTACAAAGAAGATGTAATGAAGAACGCTGAAAGAACCTATCGCCCCGGAGAATAGACCGGCAATCCCGGTTCCTGATAGTTTTTCCACCCCTGATCACTATGAACTTGTAACATACTTTCCCCGTTCACAAATAAGCCGCAAGCTATTTTTGGCAATTACTTAGTTTTATAGGACCGGCCCGGTTAAACCAAAAACCAGCGATATGAAACAGCCCTCATTAACGGGTTCAGGCCGTATGCATTCCATTGACATCGGCCGCGGCATTGCCATGGTCATCATGGCGCTGTACCCTGTACGGGATTATTTTCACCAGCCTGCTTTTATTGATGATCCGCTGAACCTGGCCACCACAACACCGGCTATATATTTCACCCGCTGAATCACCCATTTCTGCGCTCCCATTTTTGTTTTTTTATCCGGTACATCCATTTATCTGCAAAGCCTCCGTAAAACCAAAAAGGAACTGGGTATTTTTCCGCTGAAGCGGGGACTATGGCTCATCATCGCCGAATGCACCATCATTGCCTTTGCATGGACATTTAACCCCTATTTCAATTTTATCCCATTCCGGGTAATCTGGGCCATCGGCATCAGTATGTTTATTCTTGGCCTTCTGCTGCTGATAAACCTGCATTATCAAATCATCCTGATGCTGGGAGTCGTTATTGTGGGCGGGCATACCCTGCTGGACGCTTCTGAGGCAGCTCCGGGTTTTCAGCCTTCCTTCTGGTGGGATTTATTTCATCATGGCTTTTTCGCACCATATTCTTTTGCACCTAATCACTATGCAGTTATTGTTTACCCCTTTGTGCCATGGGCAGGCCTGATGATGCTGGGCTATTGCGCCGGCGTTTTCTTTACACCTGCATATACTGCCGGTCAAAGAAAAAAAATTCTACTGCGTACTGGTTTGTCGATGATTGGTTTTTTCATCCTGCTGCGTTTCTCCAATGTATATGGCGATCCTTTTGACTGGAGTAACCAGAAGGATGGCCTCTATACTTTCTTTTCCTTCCTGAAAGTGCATAAATACCCGCCTTCCTACTCTTTATTTGCATCACTATCGGGCCTGCACTGATCATGCTGGCGCTGCAGGAACCGGTGCGAAACCGCTTTGCACGGGTCATGCAGGTTTATAGGCGCACAGCATTCTTTTACTACATTCTGCACCTGTACCTGATTCATTTCATTGCGGCAGTGGTATTTTTCGCAAAGGGGAAACACACCCTGCAGCAGGCTGTTGATAATATGCAGCAGCTTCCATTCCTGTTTTTAATTCCGGGAGAGGGATTTCGGCTGCCGGGTGTGTATTTTATCTGGATACTGGTGGTGCTGATACTGTACCCGCTTTGCAAAAAGTATGACCGCTACAAAGCGGCTCATAAAGAAAAATGGTGGCTCCGTTATTTATAAACTGCCTGATAAATACACCGGAAAATGTTTGAAGATAATACCACATGGAAAGGAAGACTGTTTCGGTTTCTTATATATATGGCGGTAGGTTTTATTTGTGCCTTTTTATATAAATACATCAGAAATTGACAGAAATGGAAGTACATGCACATACTCATACACCACAAAAAAGATGGACTCATTATTTCTGGGAATTCCTCATGTTATTCGTGGCTGTAACGCTTGGGTTTTTCGTTGAAAACAAAAGAGAGCACTACATAGAAAATAAACGGGAAAAGATCTACATTAAACAACTTGTTCAGGATCTGAAGACCGACACCGCCTTTTTTTTATGCTTCGGTATCAGCCAATACAGAAAACCAACACCGGATGGACTTGCTGGTATTATTGCTGAAACAATACAGGCAGGGTGAACCGACTGAAGATTTATATTATTTGACCCGCAATATTACTTCCAAAGGAATTACTCCTCAGTATAGCAAACGAACTTTTGAACAACTCAAAAATTCCGGCGGGTTACGTCTTATCCGCAATGCTATGTATTTGGATTCAGTCACCCTTTATTATGAAACTCTTAAAGCCCTGGACATCTGGCTGGAACACCGGCTGCAACGGTTACACAACCTCTTTCTTGCCAATGAAGAAATTTTTGACGGCTGGGCGATAAATGGATAAAAGGAATGATGCTTTTGCAACCGTTAGATAAAACATTAAAGCCAAAAGAGATTCCCATTGAAGATTTCTTTCATAAAATAGTAATGTTGCGTGACAGGTTGCGGGTACTGGAACAAAATATCAACAGCAGCAAAAATTTATCTGACGAAGAAAAGGTAAACATTCAGCAATATATTACCCGTTGCTATGGCTCGCTTACTACCTTTAATGTATTATTCAAAAACAAAGAGCACTATTTTGTCGGAGAAAAGTCCGGTAAAGATGAATAAAAGGCGGCATCAGATGCCGCCTCAGCTTTCATAAGAATTATTTTTTCATCCGGCCTGTTTTCTCCGGCAGGTATTAACTTCCACCAGGGTATACAAGGGACAAAAACTGAAGAGGCTTGTCAACACAAATACACCGCCCCATATTACCAGAATAAGTCCCAATGTGCCTGTTCCCGTTCCGCTGAAATACAGCCAGGCAAATACGGCTGCCACCAGTACCCGGATAATGCGGTCTGCATTACCCATGTTTGATTTCATAACAAATAGTTTTTACGTTTTACAAATATTGAATGAGCAGTACCCCGGCTGCTACAACAGCTATACAAATCAGGCAAACAAGTACAAATTTTAACCATTTGCGTTTCATTGCGTCAAATTGCCGGCCAAAGCTATCACTCCCATAAAGGCAATATGGTGATATTTGTCACCCTGCAGGCTGATCTATTCCTTTTTCAGCCAAAAAGGCGAAATTGCAGGATGCATTTATTGTTTATCTTTCTTTTGTTCACAGCATTGCCTGGTTTCAGTCAGAACGGTTATGACATTATTATTCGAAATGGGAAAATCATTGACGGCAGCGGAAACAGCTGGTATTACAGTGATATGGCCATCAAAGACGGGAAGATCGCCGTTATCAGCAGAAACATCAAAGCGCCGGCCAAAAAAGTGATTGATGCCAAAGGGCTTATCGTTGCTCCCGGTTTTATAGATGTGCACACCCACCTCGAGGGTGATGAAACAAAAGATCCGGAAGCAAAAAGTTTTATTTATGATGGCGTTACCACCTGCATCACCGGCAACTGTGGTTCTTCCAATGTGGATATTGATAAATACCTGAAGTGGATTGATTCATTAAAACTTTCCATCCATGTAGCCACCCTGATCGGCCATAATGATGTGAGAAAGGCGGTGATGGGCCGGGCTAACCGTGATGCAACACCCGATGAAATGAAACGGATGGAGGAAATGGTTGACAAAGCCATGAAAGACGGATCGGTGGGTTTGTCAACCGGGTTGCAATATATCCCCGGCGTGTACAGTAAAACGCCGGAGATAGCGGCACTGGCAAAAGTGGCGGCAAAATACAACGGCGTTTATGCCACTCACATGAGGCATGAAGGTGACAGTATTGCTTATTCCATCAACGAGTCTTTAACGATAGGCCGTGAAGCAAATATCCCGGTAGAGATTTCACATTTCAAATGCAGCGGACAAAACAACTGGGGCCGCAGCAAAGAAACTATTGGCATGATTGAGGCTGCAAGAAAAGAAGGGATAGAAGTTACGATTGACCAGTATCCTTACACCGCCGCCAGTACTTCTGTGAGTATTCTGATTCCGGATAAAGTGCTGGCCGACGGGCAGGATTCCATCAAAGCAAGGTTGCGACGGCCCGAAGAGAGGAAATATGTTACTGAAGAATTAATGAAAATCCTCAAAAGAAGAAAATTGAAACATTTCGGCTATGCTGTAGTGGCCAATTTCCCGGCTGACACAACATACAACGGAAAGAGCATTGAACAGATCAATTTACTGAAAGGAAGGAGGCATAAGGCAAAGTACGAGGCTGAAACCATTATGGATATTGTTTCATCGGGTGACGCCAGTGCCGTATTTCATGGCATGAGTGAAGAAGATGTAAAACGCATTATGCAATACCCCTTCAATATGTTTGCCAGTGATGCCACCATACGGGTGTTGGGCGCAGGAGTGCCGCACCCGAGAGGCTATGGTACCAATGCCCGGGTGCTTGGTAAATATGTAAGAGAAGAAAAAGTTATTTCTTTGGAAGAAGCCATCAGAAGAATGACCTCACTGCCTGCACAAAAATTTCAGCTGAAAGACCGGGGTCTGCTGAAAGAAGGAATGGCTGCTGATATTGTTATTTTTAATGAACAGGAAGTAAAAGATATTTCTACTTTTGAAAAGCCGCATGCCTATTCCCGGGGCTTTCATTTTGTGATAGTGAACGGTGTTCTGACGGTGGAGCATGAAAAACATACCGGCGCAAGAGCAGGACAAGCCATATTTGGACCCGGTGCTTTATAATTTAACCGGATAACCATGAGCCCCGAAACCAAAGGAAGAATACTCAGGCTGATTGTTTACATGATTGTTGGTTTTGCAGCCGCTTTTCTTTACCGTTATTTCAAAAAATAAAGAATATGGAAGTACATGCCCATTCACATACAGACAGGAAAAAGTGGACTCATTATTTCTGGAAGTTCTTTATGCTGTTTCTTGCCGTAACTCTTGGATTTTTTGTAGAAAATCAGCGGGAGCATTATGTAGAGCATCAGCGGGAGAAAAAATATATCAAGTCTCTTAACAGCGACCTGGAAGCCGACATCAACCGGCTTACTGCTATTATTCAGTTGCGGAATGAAAGGGCTTTGTTGCTGGATCCTTTCAGTAAATTACTAAACAGCAAAGAAGCTCTTCTGCACAGTAACAATCTTTATTATTACAACTCTTTTGCTACTCGGGGTGTTGCTTTTCGTTTTACACCGGTTGACGGAACCATGTAGCAGTTAAAAAATGCCGGCAACCTAAGGCTTGTCCACAAAAGCCTTTTCAGCGACAGTATTATTTCTTATGATGTATCCGTCAGGGCATTTATGTGGGGCACACAGGATGAGGAAAACATGATAGATACCTACAGGAATATCGCCGAAGGTATTTTTGACGGTGGGGTGCTGAACAGCATGAGGGATGATGATAATAATGTAAACCGGATTGATTATAACCCGCCCGTTCGCTTAACAGAAGACGCAAAATTCAGGTTGAACTACCGGATTTATATGCTGACGGTTTTTAATAAACCAATGCGGAAGGAGGCAAGAAAGCTGCTGGCGAAAGGAGAACAACTTAATACTTTGCTGAATACAGAATATCAGCTGAAATAAAAGAGAATTGAACCTCTATTGCCCGTTCTTTTCATTGACTATGATAATAGGCTGGCTCTCACTTTCCACAAACCATCCCAGTCAAGATCAGTTAAAACATCATCAAACACCAGCAGATCCCGCTGTACGCCGTAAGCATTGGTGGTGAAGGCCATCGCATTCCTATGATCGTTAAATCCGTCGAGGGAAATAGCTATGTGATCATGACCGCGTACACTGAAATCCCTTCTGAAATCCGTAGCCCTTATGGCTTTGTTGCCGCCCGAATCATGTTCAATGATGCCGAGGTATAAATACTGCCTGTTATACAAACCCATTGTTGTGGTTTTATGATTGGGCGTATTGCCCTGCATAGGTTCTATCTGTATAAAGTCAGGCGAAGGAATGGCTTGTTTCCATTCTGTTTCATCCAGAGCGCCGTCAATTTTTATATTGCCGGAGATTTTGGCAGCAATGATTTCTTTTTTTACCGAATCCGGTTTGAAGATACCGGCATCCTGTGCGTAACAGGTAGCTGAAATAAATAAGTAGAAGATAAGCAGCCGTTTTATTGCCGGAATATTCCGGCAAATTAAGAAAACCTTCCTTGAGGAATGGAAGTAGTTGGATAAACGGAAAATCAATAAGACGATAACTTTCTTATTATCTCATCCAGTCTTGCCCTTGCAAGAAAATTCTGCTCCAGTTCAACGCTGAACGGAACCGGTGTATCCAGCGAAGCGCAACGCATCACCGGTGCATCCAAAATAGTAAAACAGTTTTCAGCGATCCAGGCTGCAATTTCACCGCCAATGCCGCCAATCAAAGTATCTTCATGTAATATTAATACTCTTCCTGTTCTTGCTACGGAGGCACGGATGGCGAAATAATCCAAAGGAGCCAGTGTTCTCAAATCCAGAATGTCAATTGAGATTTCCGGATATTCGGCCGCATAATCTTCTGCCCAATGAACACCTGCCCCATAGGTAATGATGGAAATCTCATCCCCATCTCTAACATGTCTTGCTTTGCCGATCTCTATTTCATAATAATCTTCGGGCACTGGCCCGGTTACGGAACGGTACAAGGCTTTATGCTCAAAATACATGACTGGATTAGGATCGTTGATCGCTGCGATCAATAATCCTTTTGAATCCATTGGCGTAGATGGATAAACTACTTTCAATCCCGGCACATGGGTAAACCATGCTTCATTGCTTTGCGAATGAAAGGGCCCTGCCCCCACTCCTGCACCGGTGGGCATACGAATCACTACATCAGCATTCTGCCACCAGCGGTAATGAATTTTTCCCAGGTTGTTTACGATCTGGTTAAATCCGCTGGTAACAAAATCAGCAAACTGCATTTCCACCATGCTCTTAAACCCTTCGAGAGATAAACCTAATGCTGTACCCACTATTGCGCTTTCGCAAAGCGGTGTATTTCTTACCCTTCGTTTCCCAAACTCCTGCACAAATCCTTCGGTAATTTTAAAAGCGCCGCCGTATTCAGCTATGTCTTGTCCCATCAGGATAAGGTTGGGATGCTTTGTCATACTTTGATGAAGACCTTCTTTAATCGCATCGATCATTCTGAGCTCACGATGTGAATGGTGAATAGTGAATGGTGAATTTTTTTCTTTTGACCATTCACTATTGCCTATTGACGGCGCATAAACATCCTCCAACTCTTCTTCCGTATCTGCAACAACAGGCTTTGTGTCAAACCCGATCTTCAATTCACTTTCTATTTTATCCTTGAACTCATTCCTTATCTCTGCTACCTTCATTTCGCTGATCACCCCTTCTTTAATCAGGTATCTTTCATAATTCTTAACCGGGTCTTTTTGTTCCCAGAGGCGGAACAGGTCCTGCGGCACATATTTCGTACCACTGGCCTCTTCGTGTCCCCGCATCCGGAAAGTCATACATTCAATCAGGTAGGGCTTCAGGTGTCTGATACAATATTCCCTCACCCCCTTTATTGTGTCATAAACGGATAAGATATTGTTGCCATCGATCTGCACTCCCTCCATGCCGTAGCCTTTTGCCCTGTCCACCAGGCTGATGCAGCGGTATTGTTCACTCACCGGAGTGCTTAGCCCATACCCATTGTTTTCTATAATAAATATCACGGGCAGATCCCAAACGGCAGCCACATTCAGGGCTTCATGAAAATCGCCTTCGCTGGTGCCGCCCTCGCCGGTAAAAGCGAGGGAAACCTTACTTTCTTTTCTCAGCTTGTATGCCAGCGCCACACCATCGGCAATGGCCAGCTGCGGGCCCAGGTGTGAGATCATTCCGCAGATATGATGCTCCCGGTTACCAAAATGAAAACTTCTCTCCCTGCCCTTGCTGTAACCTTCCTGTGCGCCCTGCCATTGCATGAAGAGTTTGCTCAATGGCATATTGCGGGTGGTGAAAACGCCAAGGTTGCGGTGAAGCGGCATTATCCATTCATCGGGCTGCAGAGCCAGTGTGGCCCCCGCTGCTATGGCCTCTTGTCCGATACCGCTGAACCATTTGGAAATTTTTCCCTGCCGCAGCAACACCAGCATTTTTTCTTCAATCATCCTCGGCCATAGAAGCGAACGGTAAAAATGGGTGAGCTGATCGTCAGATAAATCTTTGCGGTCAAATGTCATGTTACAAACCTATAAAATAAAGCAGTACAGATTTATGTATGGTCAGACCGGAACGGTCAGACCACCACTAATTCATAAAAAGCCTCCGGTTGCAGGTATTTTTGAGCAAGCAACTGCAGCTCTTCAGCAGTAATTGTTTTAACAGCGCTGATTGTATCGTAAAAATATTGTTCTGTGAGGTTATTCAGCACCAGGTTTTTCCAACGGGCAATGATCTGAAAGGGACCGTCAAGGTCGCCCAGTATGCTGCCCATCATGTAATTTCTTACAAGCAATAACTCTTCTTCATCAACCGGTTCTTCCCTGAGCAGCTTCATTCCCTTATAAACTTCCTCAATGGTTGCTTCGCAAACATCTTTACCCGCCTCCGTAGCAACCATCCATGCTGTATCATGAATATGGTTTTGAAGAAAGCTTTGAATGCCGTAGGTATACCCCTTGTCTTCCCGGATATTGCTCATCAGTCTTGATCCAAAAAAACCGCCAAAAACTGTATTCAGCACCATTACTTTAATAAAATCAGGATGGTGGCGGTTGGGAAAATGCCGGGCAATGCGGATGGAGCCCTGCACACCTGCCTCATCGTTGATAATTCTGTGTTTTTTCTGATCAACCGGCTGCTGTTCCATATTTTTCATTTCTGCATTTCCAAACGGAAGGTCACCAAAATACCGGTTGAGCACAACATCAAGTCCGGCAGGAATTTTCCCTGCAACAAAAAGGATTGGTTTGCCATTACGATAGAATTCATTGTAGAACTGCAGCAACTGGTCCCGGTTCAGCGCATCAAAATCTTCCAGCCGACTGAATTTTCCGTAAGGATGATTTTCACCAAACAAAAAGGCATCAATCATCCGGCCTGCCACAAAATCGCTTTTCTTCAGGTTTACCTTCAGCCGCTGTTTCATATTTTGTCTGTAAATATCCAGTTCCTGCTGCGGCAATACCGATTCGGTAATCAGCTCCCTCACCACGGGAAGCAGTTCTTTTATATGCTTGTTCAGGCAATGCAGGGTGATGGTGGCTGTTTCATTGTAGCAGGCCCTGTTCAGGTATGAGCCATAGTATTCAAAATGTTCATTTATCTGAAAGGCTGTTTTGGATGATGTTCCGTTCCTCAACAAAAAGTTTGCAGTGGCTGCCACCAGGTTCTGGTCTTCAAACCAGTTGCCGGCATAAAATACCCACTCAACGGAGAGCACTTCTTCTGCCCCGGCATTTACGGCATAAACTTCCACACCATTGTCAAGCGAAAATTTTTCCGCCTGTTTCAGCTTAAGCTCAAAATTAACTGCATCCACAATGGGAGGGGCCTGTTTCCTGTCCGGCATATTATTCCGTGCTGGTTTGATAATTAGTTTTCTGACAAATAATGTATGGTGCTGCAATTACTGTTGCGGAAAATGGTGCGGCTTTCCTTCAATAAATCTTCTATTGTAACCGATGCATACTGCTCCAGTTCAAAATTCATCCGGGATGCATCGCCGAGAATTTCGTAATAAGCCAGGCTGTTGGCCCTGCTCATCACACTCATATCCTCAAAGGCAATCATGCTTTCGGTTTTGTTTTTTACTTTCTGCAGTTCTGCTTCACTCGCCGGTTCGTTTTTCATTTTCTCCAGTTCCTCATCCACTGCTTTTTCGGCATCTTCCATCTTCACTCCCTTCACCAGCTTTCCTTCCACCACCACCAGCCCTGCATCCGTACTGCCAAAATGATGGCATTCAATATTGCTGAAAAGCTGTTTTTCCTTAACCAGCGACTGGTACAGCCTGGATGAGCCGCCTCCGCTGAGAATATCGGTAAGCAGGTCGGCAATATAATACCTGCTGTCAAGCCGGTTTGACATATGCCAGCATTTGTACAATGCATCCAGCGGCACACCGGCCTTTATCACCTGTCTTCTTTCTTCTGTCTGCTCAGGTTCCTGCGGCAGGTTCCGTTTATACTTTTCTCCTGATGGAATATCGCCAAACCATTTTTCAGCCAGCGCTTTTACTTTGTCCGCCGTTACATTGCCCGCCACCACCAGCGCGGCATTTACCGGCCGGTAATGTTTGAAAAAAAAGTTCTCAACATCCTGCAGCTGTGCATTTTCAATATGAGAGAGTTCTTTCCCGATCGTCATCCAGCGATAGGGATGTTCTTTATAGGCCAGTTCCCGCATCTTGTGCCACACATCACCGTAAGGTTTGGTAAGATAGTGCTCCTTGAATTCCTCACATACCACCTTGCGCTGCACATCCAGGCTTTTTTTACTGAAGGCCAGCGAGAGCATCCTGTCGCTTTCAAGCCAGAAAGCAGTTTCCAGATTTTCTGCCGGCAGCTGTATGTAGTAATTGGTAAGATCGTTGGTGGTGTAGGCATTATTATCCCCGCCGGCCATTTGCAGCGGTTCATCATAGTTTTCAATATTCACGGAGCCGCCGAACATCAGGTGTTCAAACAAATGGGCAAACCCTGTTTTCTGAGGGTCCTCATCCCGGGCGCCCACATCATACATAATATTCACCACAACCATGGGGGTACTCAGGTCCTGGTGTACAATTACCCGGAGGCCGTTGGCCAGTGTAAATTTTTCAAACTGAATCATGCTTCCCTTAACTTGTAATGATAAAACAGCCCTCTTCTTTGCCTGAAAGCAAATACGGAGGGCGGTCTAAAGGTATTGAAAATGATAGAAAGTGGGTTGGGTCCGTTACCGCAGGATATTCTTCACCTTAAACTCCAGTTCAAAAATCACACCATCACGCCGGAGAATGAGTCTTATTTTTTCGTTGGGTGTCTGTATGGCAATTTTATACTGGTTCAGGTTTTGGTTAAACTGTTTGTTCACGGCTATCACTTCGTCCCCTTCTTGTAGCCCGGCTGCTTCTGCCGGTGAACCTTTGGCCACATCGCCTACAATGATGATCCTGTTTATCAGGTACAGTTCAAGACCGGTGTAGGAATAGTCAAACGGGTCGGCATAGTGGCTGTTGGGCGAAATAAAAATATCGCCCCGGGCATAGTTCAGTATTACATTAAACCGGCGCATGATACCATTGCCCAGCAATCCGCCCATATTGGGGTATGAAGTGACATTGTATTCATCGTTAAAAATAAAAACAGGAACATTGCGGAACCGGTACGGGCCCACTTTTACTTCTTTAATTACCGTTTGTTCCATATCAATTTTACCTCCCAGCCCCTCTCCTTCTTTCAGATACCTTTTTCTTTTTTTATCCAGGAACAGGCTGTCATCAATAAAATCCCTCGAAAACAAAACGCAGAGACCTGCGCCGATATCAAATAAAAACCTGGAATGAATGGTTTTTTCATCTCTTACCCGCAGGGGCTGCGTTACCAGTTGGCCGATGTCTGGTTTCAGCAAGTACCCGTTGCGGGGATAGCGGATGGTGCCTTTAGTGGCGAACGTAACTTTTGAACTGTCATAGTTCAGTTTAATAATATAACGGCTGAGTACGGCATAACCCATGATGCCGTCAATCCTTTCGCCATATACTGCGGTAAGAATGCTGTAATCATTAATATGGAAATTGAGGCTGTCAACGGTTAGCCCGGGAAAATACAGTTTACGGTTATATAAAAAACTTACTTTTCGTATGCCGGCAATACCCCGGATGGTTCGTTCGGTTGGTGTGGGCTTCAGCCCGAGGTAAGCAACGGTGGCAGAATCCAGTGAAATACCGCTGCTTCCGGTATCCAGGACAAAATTCATTGTGTCGGGAAAAGGGTCAAGCCGTGCCTGTATTATGATGATGCCGCCGCTTAGCTGGATAAAAGGAATGGTGGTTATGTTACGGGAAGGCGGGTCAATAAACTCTTCCTGGGCAGCCGCAGGCTGATGATACAGCGCAAAAACAAAAAATGCCAGGCAATAAATAGTCTTTTTCAGTTTCATGATTTGGAGGTGTGGTGGCCGGCGGTCTTTTTTGTATGACAAATATTCGCCATAAAATGATGCAGCAGCGCTTTCCGCTTACATAAATATCCGGTACTGTTTTGATTTATTAAACCCGTTCAGCACTTTTCTGCTGTATCAATATACCTTTGCGCTATGCAGTTAAATGAGTTATATGATAAGGCCTCCTCCTTTGGCCATTTGACCGTTGAAGAAGGCGTTTACCTCTATCACCATGCCCCGCTGGCCGACCTGATGTTTGTTGCCGATGAGCTTCGCAAAAAACAGGTACCCCATGGAAAAGTGACCTGGCAGATAGACCGGAATGTGAATACCACCAATGTGTGTATTGCCAACTGCAAGTTTTGCAACTTTTACCGCATACCCGGCCACCCGGAAGCCTACATCACCGATATGCCGGCTTACCGGCAAAAAATTGAAGAAACATTAAAGTATGGCGGCGACCAGTTGCTTTTGCAGGGCGGTCATCACCCCGAACTGGGCTTGCAATTTTATGTTGATACATTTAAAGCCATCAAGGCTGAATATCCCAACATTAAACTGCATGCACTGGGCCCGCCCGAAGTGGCGCATATCACCAAACTGGAGAAATCAACTCACGGGGAGGTTCTGATAGCACTGAAAGAAGCCGGGCTTGATTCACTGCCCGGCGCCGGCGCTGAAATTTTGATTGACCGGGTGCGGCGGCTGATCAGCAAAGGCAAATGCGGGGCGCAGGAATGGCTCGACATCATGCATGAAGCGCATAAGCTGAATATTACCACTTCCGCCACCATGATGTTTGGCCATGTGGAAACGATTGAAGAAAGGTTTGAGCACCTGGTGAAAATAAGAGATGTGCAAAGCCGCAAACCAAAAGATGCGAAGGGATTTTTAGCTTTTATTCCCTGGACCTTCCAGGATGTGGATACATTACTGGCAAAAATCCGGGGTGTGCATAACCTTACCACGCCGGAAGAATACATCCGCATGATTGCCCTCAGCCGCATGATGCTGCCCAACATAAAAAACATACAGGCCAGCTGGTTGACGGTGGGCAAACAAACTGCCTCCATCTGTTTACATGCCGGCGCCAATGATTTTGGAAGTATTATGATTGAAGAAAATGTGGTAAGCGCTGCCGGGGCGCCGCACCGGTTTACTTATAGAACCATACAGGAAGCTATCCGTGAAGCGGGTTTTGAACCGCAACTGCGCAACCAGCAGTATGAATGGAGGGAGATACCGGAAGAGATAGAGGAACAGGTGATAGACTATTAAAACCGTTTTATTTTCTTTAAATTTGGGTATGACGGTAATTACCGTAACCATTAAAAAGAAAAAAGCCCTGAAAGCGCTGGAAGAGTTTCGTGCCAACGACCTCATTGATTTTGCCATGGGAAAAAGAAATAAGAAAGACAGGGTACAAACCCATATTGCCAGCGAAAAATCACTGGCGAAAGACTGGCTTTCAAAAAAAGAAGATGAAGCATGGCGAGGTTTATAAAGGGTGATATTGTGGTTGTTCCCTTCCCTTTCTCTGACTTAAGTGGCACAAAAAGGCGCTCCGCTTTTGTATTAGCCAATCTTCCCGGAAGCGATATTATCCTTTGCCAGGCTACCAGCCGGTTTAAAAAAGACAAATTCGCTGTTGAAATTTCCCAGATTGATTTTGCTTCAGGCGGCCTTCCTATATTAAGCTATGTAAGGCCCAACAGGATTTTTACAGCCGACAAAAGTATTATTGTCAGAAAAGCCGGCACATTAAAATCTCTGGTTTCTGAAAGCATCATTAGCCGGGTTGTGTCAATTATTGAAAACTGATTTTTCCTGCATATGAAGAAAACGTTTGGCTGGTTCAGAAAAATTGCCTTTGCCGAAGGGGTATCCTTTATTGTATTACTCTTTATTGCCCTGCCGCTGAAATACTTTGCCAAAATGCCGATGGCGGTAACCATTTGCGGCAGCCTGCACGGAGTATTTTTTGTAGCTTTTGCAGTACTGGCAAGAGAAGTAAAGGGTGAATACAAAAAAGATTTTAACTGGCTGGTAAAGGCCGGGCTCGCTTCCATCATCCCTTTCGGCACATTTTATATGGACAGGCAATGGAGGAAGGAAGAGGCGAAAGCTGCTTCAGTGTGATTTTCCTGTTCCATTTTCATTTGAAATTGAGATAAATTTGGGACAAGACATTACGCCAATTAACGAGTTGGCTGCAAATATTTATCCTGCGAATTCCTGGTATTCTATTCTTTATTTTGGCTTTCCTTGTACTGACGACTTCCTGCGGACGTTACCGAATGATAAAGTATAATACATGAATTCTTGCATTTATTCGGCGCTCTAGACTTATATATCAGCCCATTTGACAAGAAAAAGCGAAGCATTAAAAGAAAAGCAGAAGTAATGAAACGTATCTAATGAAGTAATGGCATGTATATATCGCCAACTTGACTCTTTAAATATTTCTCCATTTACAAATATTTGATTGGTTGGAATAACGAATTAGATGAAAGTACAAGGCAAAAAGTATTAGGAAAAGTAAAAGTTGTCAAGTATGAATATATCTGCAGCCAATCGAGTCAGGCAGGGGAATTGCACCCCTGCCTCCCCAGAGCTCCGATAGCTATCGGAACGTACTTGACAATCTCTCCGCCAGCCGGCGGGCTCTTCAGTCATTGAACCCATCCACCAGACCCGAACAGTTTAAGAACAAACATTTTTGTAATTTTAATTTGTTCCATTATGAAAAATTACTTCATTATAGGCGGGTTGATTTTTCTTACCGCCTGCGGCAGTAACAAAAAAGATGAGCCCGAAGCGGCAGAAACCGATACGGTGGACGCAGCATTTAACTGGGAGGCCTCGCTGAACGACCGCACCGGGCAGATGGAAGTAATTAAAAAAGAGGAAGCAGGGCCTGATTCACTGACCGCCTCCGCTGTGATCGCTTTTCTATATAAGAAAAACCCCAATGTGCTGCTGCAGTTTGTAAAAATCTCCGGCGATACCCTGTATGTTTCTATTCCCGATGCCCATTACCTTACCCAGCAGATGGGCTCCACGGGGCCGCAACTGTATTTTGCCGAGGCGGTGTACAATCTTACCGAAATCCCCGGTATCCGCTATGTAAATTTTGATTTTGAAGAAGGCGACCATGCCTCACCGGCAGTACTGGGCAGGGATGATTTCAAAAACCGGTAAACCCTTTACAGCCGATGTATTTACGCCTTTTAGCTTTTTTATTATTGTTTACCTGCACTTATGCAGCAGGGCAATTGCCGCAGGTAAGCAGCGGCCGTTTACAGCGCCATGAAAATTTTGCCTCCCGCTATGTAAGTCCCCGCCATGTGGATGTTGGGTTGCCCGGGGGTTACAACCAAAGTAAAAAATACAGTGTCTTGTATATGCATGACGGGCAGATGTTGTTTGACAGTGCCGCCACCTGGAACAAACAGGCCTGGGATGCTGATGATGTGATAACCGGCCTGAAGCAGCAAAATAAGATACAGGACGTAATGGTGGTGGGCATCTGGAACAGCGGCACCACCCGGCACAGCGACTATTTTCCGCAAAAACCTTTTGATAGCCTTACTGCAGAAGAAAAGGAAAGGATTTACGCAGCTGCCCGCAATAACGGTGCTGCCGTTTTCGGCGAACAAAAAATTAACTCGGCCAATTACCTGCGCTTCCTGGTATGGGAACTGAAACCTTTTATTGACAAAACTTACTCCACCCGCAGCGGAAGAAAGAACACCTTTGTTGCCGGCAGCAGTATGGGCGGCCTGATTTCCATTTATGCCCTTTGTGAGTATCCCAAAGTGTTTGGCGGCGGCGCCTGTCTTTTCACGCATTGGCCCGGTATTTTCAGTATGGATAATAACCCGGTACCGGATGCTTTCTTCCGTTACCTGCAGCAGCACCTTCCATCGCCCAAAAAGCACAGGATATATTTTGACTACGGCACCGCCACGCTGGATGCCCTGTATCCTCCTTTGCAGAAAAGAGTTGATGAGATCATGAAGGCAAAAAGGTTTACCGCCCTCAACTGGATGACCCGTGAATTCCCCGGCGAAGAACACAGCGAGGTTGCATGGAAAAAGAGGTTACACATTCCGCTTCTCTTCCTGTGAGCCAAATAAAAAAGGCAACCCTGCCGGTTGCCCTCATTCACAAAAATCATTCATTATTATTTGGGATACTTCTCTACTTTATTTCTAATGGGTTTTACGGTACGCAAATAAGCATATATGGCTTTCAGGTCATCTTCCTTCATTTTACCATACATGTTCCATGGCATGATTGTATTGGCCCTGCCGGGGTATTTATTCACCACTTCATCCGATGAATTGTTTTTAAACTTGCTGAGAAACATTTCTTCTGTCCACCCGCCGATGCCGGTGGCAGTATCAGGTGTAATATTGGATACTGCAACTTTAAACATAGGGGTTTCAAATACAAAACCGCCTGCAAAAACTTTAGACCTATCAGGCCCCTGCGGCCCCATTGGCGTATGGCATTCGGAGCAAACAGCAGCGTTCACCAGGTATGCGCCATATTGTACTTTGTCCGACGGGTCGGGCATGGTGTTATTATCCAGGTTGCCATCCGGCAGCGACCCCATCATACTCATGGGTATTCCCAGTTTTCTCGGTGCTGTGGTACGTTCTATTGGCTTCAGGCTGCGGATATATGCCACGATGGAAAGAATATCATTCTTGGTCATTTTGCTGTAATGGTGATATGGCATGATAGGGAAAAGCGTATCGCCTTTTTTGTTCACCCCTCTTGTAATAGCTCTTATCAATTCTTCATCTGTCCAGTCTTTGAGTGCAAAGGGAGTGATGTTCGGCGGGGTTACTTCTCCCGGAATTCCTTCCGCTTTTCCAAAGGGAAAACCTGCGCCTCCGCCTTCTGTACCGGGCACCAAAGGCATTGAGAATTTACCGGTATCCCTGATACTGTGGCAGTCCATACACTAGGCAACATAATGGGCCAGGTATTCACCACGGGCTAAAACTTGTTTTACTGAATCTTCGGAGCTGATGGAAGTTACTTCGGTCTTCTTTCCCTTGCAGGAAGAAATGTAAACGGCAGCTGCTACCATTATGGCAAGTGCTGCCAGTGCAACGATCATTTTCATTGTTAGTTTTAGTTTAAGTTTTTGGCCGCAAAGGATAGAAAAATAATACGAAATACCCCAAGTCTCAGTTCAGCACATAGCCAAGATTAAAGGTGAGGGGGATCTTTACCCCGTCATTTTCTGGAAAAATATTGCCGTTGGAATAATGGGCAATGCGTATCCCTGCATGGAGCTTTTTGTTTTTGCCGGTAAAGACGCCAATGCCCATAAAATCATGAAACGTAAACTTTCTGCCCAGCGGCACATTGTCCACATTGGTTTTGTAAATATAGGTGGGGCCTGCCACGGAATACTCAAAGAATATATCTGTTGTTTTGGTACGAATGGCATTGAAGCGGAAAACAGGATTGAGTGAGACGGTAAACAAATTTTCCTTTTGATCCCGGCTTTTCCAGATACCGGTATGCACCGCCCAGTCCATGGCAAAAACTTTACGGGCATGAAAAATGTTACGCTGATAGCTGATTGAAAAGCCTTGTTTGATATGAGCGTCGCCGCCCCAGAAAACAGGAACAGGGCCTTTTGACAGCGCATTATTTACACCATAACCCAATGCATGGGTGGTGTGGCCCGCAAGGATGAACTGTTTGGGAAAATGATAGCCGCTTGCTGCGTTGCGTTCTGTTTTTTCTTTTGAAAGCGGACGAAGGTTGTAATTGAACCCGCCCGCTATAAATAATGTGGGGGGCTGTTTTGTTTTTTTATGCTCCGGCGACCAGGCTGTGCTTATCTGCAGGTCCCATTTTTTGTTTAAATGATATTGAATGGCGCCTCCAAACAAACCGGTGCCGTAATTGGCATTTTTTACTACAGGTATGCCATTGATCTCAAACCCATTCCGGGTGATGACGCCAAGGCCTGCTTCTGCCGTAACAGAAACCTTTTTGCCAACCGGTAAATGACCCTCCAGGGTAAGGCCTGCAATATTCATCCATACCGAATGGGTTTGCCGGTCGCCTTTTACATTTTTATACTGCACCCAGTTTACGGGCCGCATATAGGTAATTCTCGCCGATAAATACTTATTGATAGGACAGCCATATAAAACAATACGGACAGCAGTATGCGGAACTGACACTGCATCCACTGTAAAACCCGGCTCCAGTTGGGCAGCGGAGAACGGATAATTGATGCTCCCGATATTAACCCCGAAATAAGCGTTCTTTAGCCCTGCAGGATATTGTGTACGCTTATCCTGTGCTGCAATGGTAAAACATTGCAGCAAAAAAAATATGCCGAGAAGCCTGTTGGCTGTTGGTTTCCTGTTCATGTATTCATAAGGCTGACATGCAAAAATAACAGATTGGCATTACCTGACGGGAAGTTTCCACTTCTGCCGGGTTACTTCCATTACCATCGGCTGCAATGAAGGAACTTCAGCAAGGCTGAGCCTTTGGCGGATCTCAGGATTCAAATCATGCAGGTGGATGCGCCGGCTGAGGGGTATTTCAATATAGCGGTACACATCATCGGCGGGATGACTGAAGCGGATAAAAAGGTCGTTGTTGTTTTCCGGGTTGTACCGGCAGTAATTATACCGCACAAGGTAAAGCCCCTCTGCAAAATGAAATACCGTATCAAATGCGTACCAGTGGTGCATTTTTATTTTTTGCTTACGGTATTGTACAAAGTCATCAAAGTATAAAAACCGGCAGCTGTCATGGGTGTCTATCCCGGTTCCATATATGGTATCAATAATCGGTTTTTTTTATCTGCCAGCACCGGGTTCAGCTGCCGGAACTCGGCGGCGGTTACATCCGTTTTCAGCAAAATCATTCCGCTGCAGACCCAGGGGCAGTGCTGGACCTGCAGTAAAGCAGGGAAAAACAGTGAAACAATGAGTAAATATTTCATACTGATTCCGGATATAAAAATAGGATGAGTTAGTTGTACAGCCGTAATTAATTTATTGTTGTAAATTCAGCAGATAAATTAACTGCCTTGTTAAAAAAACGGTGCATGGTATGCCGGCTTCTTATTCCTTTTCTGGTGCTCTCCTCCAGTGTGCTGGCTGCACAAACTAAAGAACAGGTATTGCATCACCTGAATCAGCTGCTTGTTACAACCGTAATGGATGACCTGTTTACCCCGCCGGTTGCCGCCCGTATTTATACTTATCCCAATATTGCATTTTATGAATGTATCCGCCACGAAGACCCTGCCTTACTGCCTCTGGCTGGAAAACTGAATGGGCTGGCACCACCGCCGCCGGAAAAAAAGGTGGCCTGCGATTATTTTATAGCAGCCTGCATTGCTTTTTCCCTCACCGGCGAAAGCCTTGTGGGCTCCGAGTACAAAATAAAGGACTGGCGGGAGGTTTTTCTTGATTCGCTGAAAAAAATAACGGAACCGGGCTTGCTGTCGGCTTCTTTTGAATATGGGAATAAAGTAGCCGGCGCTATTACCGCCTGGTACAAAAAAGACCATTATTCTGAAACAAGGGCGATGATGCGTTATGTGGCATCCGGCAAGCCAGGTAAATGGCAGCCCACCCCTGTTGATTTTGCACCGGGGCTGGAGCCTCATTGGAAATCCATCAGGCCGATGACACTTAAGACAGCGGGACAGTTTTCTCCCGCAAAAAAACTAAGCTACAGCATGGCAAAACAGTCGCTGTTCTATAAAAATGTAATGGAAGTGTATGAGACCGGGAAAAAATCTGACAGCTTAAAAAAGGCCATTGCTTACTATTGGGATGACAATCCGAATATCTCGGTTGAACAAGGACATTTCAATTATTTCATTCATAAAATATCTCCAGCCGGCCATTGGATTATGCTTACCCGGCAGGTTTGTATAGACAAAGAAATTCCTGTTACAAGGTCTTCGCAGGCCTATACACTTGCTGCTATCAGTATGTTCGACGGTTTTATATCATGCTGGCATGAAAAATATACTACAGAACTGATACGTCCGGTAACAGTTATCAACCGCTACATTGATGAAAAATGGGAACCGCTGATACAAACTCCCCCTTTCCCGGAATTTACCAGCGGGCATGCTGTTATTTCTTCGGCTGCTGCCACGGTACTCACAGCGTTGTTTGGCGATAATTATTCTTTCACAGATAATACAGAAGTTCCATTTGGTATTCCGGCCCGGACATTTCCTTCTTTTTTAACTGCTTCGGAAGAATGCGCCTGGAGCCGGGTGTACGGCGGCATTCATTATCCGGAAACCGCAAGGATCAGCATAGAGCAGGGGATAAAGATTGGCCGGTATGTATTACAAACCTGTTTGCCTTCCCCTGGCAAATTAAAATAAGAAACCATGAAGAAATCCGGTATGATTGTGCTGGTCTATTTTTGGGCTGCTGCGGGGATTATAGCACAGGATAAAAAACTGTTTACAACAATGCCGTCATCACATACCGGCATTACCTTCAACAATCAGTTATATGAAGATGATAATATAAATTTTTATAGTTACGGTTATTTATACAATGGCGGTGGGGTGGCCATCGGTGATATTAACAATGACGGTCTGCCGGATATTTATTTTTCTTCGACGACGGGTTTTAATAAACTGTATCTGAATCTCGGTAATCTGCAGTTCAGGGATATTACAGATGCCGCCGGCGTAAGCGGGGAACTGGGTGTTAAATCGGGGGTGAACATGGTTGATATAAATAACGACGGGTGGCTGGATATTGTAGCCTCCCGTGCCGGACCATTTCAGCCGCAGTTTCGCCGGAAACTGGTTTATGTAAATAACGGCAACCTCACTTTTACAGATAAGGCGAAAGAAATTGGGCTTGATGATGCCAGTTTCACCACGCAAACTTATTTTTTTGACCATGATAAAGACGGGGATATGGATGCCCTTCTTATCAATCATCCCATATCCTTCAACAACACCATGGTGCTGAACGGCAAAATGGTAAACGGCAAACTGGTGATTATTGATGATACTGCCCGTGTGTATGTGAGCCACCGCCTGTATGAAAACCGGAACGGCCGATTTGTTGACGTTAGTAAAAAAGCGGGAATAAGCACCTACGCATTTGGGTTAAGTGCCGGCATAGCCGATTTTAATGACGACGGCTGGCCGGATATTTATATCGCCAATGATTTCCGGAAACCGGATTACCTGTACATTAATAACCGTAATGGCACCTTCTCTGAAAAGCTGGCGGATTATTTTCAGCATATCTCCCTTTCTTCGATGGGCATGGATATTAATGACCTGAACAATGACGGGTTGCAAGATGTGTTTGTGGCCGATATGGCGCTGGAAGACCCGGTAAGACAAAAAACACTATTTGTACAAAACCAGCATTACGACCGTTTTCAGTTAATGGTACAGTTTGGGCTCTATTACCAGTACCCTCATAATGTATTGCAATTAAATATGGGTAATGGCACATTCAGTGAAATTGCCTACTTTGCCGGTGTGGCGGAGACAGACTGGAGCTGGGCACCCCTCATTGCTGATTTTGATAACGACGGCTGGAAGGATATGTACATCACCAACGGGTTTCGCCGGGATATCACCGACTGGGATTATAAAGAATTTTTTGTTGACTCCATTAACACCCGGCTGGTAAAAGGGCAGAAAGTAACCCTTGCTGAATTGTACAGCAAAATCCCATCGCAGAAAACCGCTAATTACTTCTACCGCAACAACGGCAGTTTACGGTTTGATAATTATTCAGAACAATGGAGCGATGCACCTCCATCTTTCTCCAACGGCGCTGTGTATGCCGACCTTGACAACGACGGCGACCTGGATATGGTGGTCAATAACATACATGACGAAGCTTTTATTCTGCGCAATAACCTCAATGAAACAAATCCCGGCCGTTTTCTCCGTTTCCGTTTCTATAAAAGCAGGCATTTGAAACAGGAACTGTATGGAACAACGGTAAAACTGACAGACGAAAAAGGGAACCTGCAGTTTCAGTGTTACGACCCGCAGCGGGGCTTTATGTCATCACATGAGCATGTATTACATTTTGGCACGGGGGCAAATACGGTAATGGCAAAAGCAGAAATTATATTCCCTTCCGGTAAAATGATAACCCTGTATAATGTAACAGCAGGACAGGCGCTTACGCTGTATGAAAGCGATGCAATGCAAACGATGGCTCCGCCGGAAAAAAAACCGCCGCTGTTTAAAGAAACCGCAACCCCGCAAAAATTTACCTTTCGGCACATAGAAAATGATTTCATTGATTTTAAGAGAGAACCGCTGATTCCCTATAAATGCAGCCGAAAAGGCCCTTATTACGCCAAAGCAGATGTGAACGGCGATGGCAGAGAGGATATTTACATTGGCGGTGCAGCCGGCAGCGAAGGATCACTGATGCTGCAGAATGCAGAAGGAAGTTTTGTAAAAAAACCTCAGCCTGCCTTTACAAAGGATAAAGCATTTGAAGACGGCGGCTCTGTTTTTTTTGATGCCGATGGCGATAAAGATAATGATCTGTATGTGGTAAGCGGCGGTGCACAGTTTACTGCAGGCAGCACCCTGTACCAGGACAGGTTGTACCTGAATGACGGAAAAGGAAATTTTATCCGCTCCGTTAAGGGCCTTCCAAAAGACATTAATAACGGCTCCTGTGTAATTGCTCTTGACTTTGACGGAGACGGCGATTTGGATTTGTTTGTCGGTGGCGGGGTAAAGCCGGGAAAATTTCCTCAGCATGACAACAATATGCTGCTGCAAAACAATAAAGGCATTTTTACCGATGTAACGCTTAGCTATGCTCCCGGGCTGAAGAATACCGGCATCGTAAACTATGCGGCCTGGGGCGATGTGAACGGAGACGGGCAAAATGAACTGGTGCTGGCAGGCGAATGGATGCCTGTCATGATCTTTAAGACCGATGCCGAAAAACTCATGTCGTTTAATGCCCCTGTAACAATGAGCAGAAGCGGCAGTGCCACTGTCACCAACCTGAACGCCATTACAGGCTGGTGGAATGTTGTTTTATTGAATGATATAGATAATGATGGGGATCTTGACATACTGGCCGGTAACCGCGGCACCAATTCCCGTATCGGCGCTTCGCCGGAAAGACCCTGCACGGTTTATGCAAAAGATTTTGACGGCAATGGCAGCTATGATGCTGTGCTTGGTTATTATATCGGCGATAAATGTTATCCCATGTACCACCGCGACCAGCTGATTGATCAAATGCCGTTCATGAGAAAAAAGTTTTACCGCTACCACCTGTATGCCGGTAAAACGATGGATGAGATCTTCACCCCGGAACAAATAACCGGCATGGATGTGTACAGGGCGACCTGTTTTGAATCGGGTGTTTTCTTAAACGAGGGCAATGGTTCTTTTCAGTTTCTGGCTTTTCCTGAAATGGCACAACTTTCCAACATCAATGATATGCTGGTGGCCGACTGGGATAAAGACGGCAAGACAGACATCCTGGTGGCTGGCAACTCGTCAGACGCAGATGTAAGTACGGGTAATTATGATGCAATGGCCGCTCTTTTGCTTTTGGGAGACGGCAAAGGAAATTTCAACCCTTTAACCGCAACCGGAATCAGCCCCAAGGGGGAGGTGCGCAGGATAATACCGCTGCAAAGAGGTGATTTTATATTGCTGCAAAACAATGGCCCGGCAAAGAGGATGCGGTACAGCGGTGATTAACCCGCCACAAACCGGTAACCAATTCCTTTGATAGTAATTAAAGCATATGGTTATGATGCATGGGATGCCAGGCAAAAAATACTGGATAACAATGCGAACATAGAAAGCCGTGAAGTTTTTCTCATGGTATTGCGAAAAGACCTGAGTTCAGAATAAATACCTTCAATCAGGTTTTTCGGATCCCGGGGTAATATACTCCGGGATTTTTTTATACGCCGGCAAGCAGCACCTGCCAGGCTTCTGTTACTTTCCCTTCCTTCAGCAATTTTTTTGCATACAAGTGCAGTTCTTTTTCCATTTCGTCGGGACTGATGGAATAATATTGGATGAGTTGTTTCAGCCGGTCATCATCAAAAGACGGATCGGTCACAGGCAATTCATGCACATTGGCCAGCACGCCAAGTTCATTTCCGTTTAAAATTTTGCTCCGGCGAATACTTTCAGGCAACGCATCCACGCCAATACCAAGATGGATATTGGGCTTGGGTACAAGGAATAAATTGCTTTCATCCACCCGGCAGTACCAGTCACCTCCCAGCCTTGCCACATGATGAATTTTCCGCTGATCAATCTTTTTATCTGCATTGAAAAGTGAATCATCTATATACATCCGCAGCACCTCACAAATAACAAGGTTGCCGGCGCCGCCTTCAGTGCCTAATGGTTTTACTTCTATTACTTTACATTCTATCTTCACTTTGCTTTCCTTTACCATAGGGGGTTTAACAAGAGTGGCCGGTTCTTCGGTAAAACCGGCTTTTATAAATTCATTCACATCTTCCGGGTATTCGCAACTTGCAAGGGAAGTTTGCTGCACCATATCGTACGTGACAATATTAATCACCACTTCCGGTACTTCCAGTACATTTTGCAGTGTATGCTTCGTCGTATTATCCCTTACTCTTCTGGAAGGAGAAAAAATAACAATGGGCGGATTGGATGAAAACAAATTAAAAAAACTGAAGGGACTAAGATTGACATGGCCGTTCTTATCAATGGTGGAGGCAAAGCAAATGGGCCTGGGCGCAACAACATGCTGCAGGTAGTATTGCTTTTCAGCGGGTTTCAGTTCTTTTAGGTCTATAACCATAGGTTTGTTTAACCGCAAAGGCGCTAAGACGCAAGGTTTCGCAAAGATTAATAATTATTCACCATTCTTTTAAATCCCTCCTTGAGAAGAGGCACATTAAAACTTATTAAAAACCCAAGGCGTTTATCGGCCAGTTTCAGATAGGATAACAATTGAGCCTGGTGAACGGGCAGGAGTGTTTCAACAGATTTAACTTCAATTACAATTTCATTTTCTACAAGTATGTCAATGAAAAACTCTTTTTGTGTATCATAACCCTTATAGAATAGTGGAATCTTTACCTGGTAGAGTGCTTCACTTTTTCTTATTTGCATTTCTTTTACAAGAGCATATTCATATACCGACTCCAAAAGCCCCGGCCCAGGGGTTTTATGAACTTCTAACGAAGCCTGGAATATTTGATTGGCCAGGTATTCAAAATGCTCTTTATTCATAGCGTTACTTTGCGCCCTTGCGTCTTTGCGGTTAAGCTATTATTTTTTCAACTTTAAAACACTCCAATCAGTTTCTTCAGCTATTATCGAATTACTTAATTTCCCCAGTTTATCAATTTCCATTTCAACAACATCCTTGGGTTGCAGCCATTGCTCCTCATAATTTGGGTCATTCAGTTTACCCGTTCCGTTCAATTCTAAAAAACAACCTGTGCCAACTGTACCGCTTCCTATTACATCACCCGGATAAAGGTCAACCCCGTAAGAAGCTCTTTCAATAATTTCTGCAAAGGTCCAGTCCATATCCGACAGGTTTCCATCGCTTACCTGCTTGCCGTTCACAAAACATTGCATCCGCAGGTTCCAGCTTTTGCCGGTGTGGGTTTCTTTGCATGATACAACAAATTCTTCCAGCTCATCCAATGTAACAAGCCAGGGTCCGATGACAGTAGAGAAATCTTTTCCTTTTGCCGGGCCAAGATTTAGCAGCATTTCTTCCATCTGCAGCCTTCTTGCACTCATATCATTCATGATCATCAGCCCGCCGATATATTCATCCGCTTCTTCTGCTTTTATATTTCTTCCATGTTTGCAGATAACGATAGCGGCTTCCAGTTCAAAATCCAGTTTTTCAAAATGGTCGGGCATGCAGCGTATCTCTCCGGGTCCCTGAATGCTGTGATGGTTGGTAAAATAAAAAATGGGATACTGGTCAAACTCCGGGATCATGTCTACTTCCCGGTTTCTCCTCGCTGCTGCCACATGCTGGCGAAAGGCATAACCGTCGCGGCAACTTGTAGGGAAAGGCACCGGTGCCAACAACTGGGCGTCTTTTAACGGTATACCTCTATTACTTGTTCTGGTTCCTTCCTTCAGCATTAGCTCGCCGGCCTGTGCCACTGGGAAAGTATCATCCCAGTAATTCAAAAACATATTCATGCTGTTGGGCAGGTCCGGATGCAAAACCTCCATGTCAAAGATCATATCATTGATCAGCACGCCCAGTTGTTCTCTTTCTTCTTTCAGGTAAGTGACAAGTTTCATACAAGGAAATTAATTGAGGCGCTAAGTTAGATATTTCAGTTACAAAAGCAGTCATTTTCAGTAACTTGAAAACATTGCTAATACTGATTAAAATTAGCTTGTTGCGTTGTTTTTGACCGCCGTTTCATTCCTTATCTTTGCCCCATGCATTTTGAAAAAATTCATAATAAGGGACAGGCACGGCTTTTTAAAAATGATTTTCTGGAAGCGCTTACAAAAGCCAATCCTCTTGTCATATGGGGTATGTACATTCCCATTCTTGGTTTTATCATTTATACAGCAGCAACAAAATATAATTACAGCACAGGCACTATTCTGCTGGTGTTCTTTGGCGGTATTTTTTTCTGGACCTTTTTTGAATACATAGCCCACCGCTTTATTTTTCACTGGGTACCCAAAAGTCCAGGGGCTACCAAGTTTGTATATACTTTGCATGGCAACCACCACCATTATCCCCGCGACAGGCAACGGCTCTTTATGCCTCCGGTACCAAGCCTTATCATTTCATCTTCTTTGTTCGGGCTGATGTACCTCATCATGGGCAGTTATGCATTTATGTTTTTCCCGGGCTTCCTGTTGGGTTATCTTATGTATGGAAGCATGCATTATGCCATTCATGCTTGGAATCCGCCTTTTAAATGGATGAAACCACTTTGGAGAAATCATCATCTGCATCATTATAAGAATGAGCATAACGGGTATGGTGTAAGTTCCACTTTATGGGACCATGTGTTCGACACTATGTTCGATTTGAAAAAAGAAAAAGAAGATAAAGAAAAAGTGAGGGAGCTGATGTTTGAAAGGAAAGGAAGCCAGAAGCCGGAGGTCTGAAGTCTGAAGTAAGCCGGTTACCTGAATTACCACTTTTCTGTTTCATCAATATCATTGTCCCGCCGGTTAAACTCCCGGCGGGATTTAATTTTTTGTAATTGCCGTTCAATTATTAAATCAGCAATCAGCCCGGCTGCGTCAGCTTCTTTATTCTCCTGCAACAATTGCTTCAGTTTTACTTCACTTACGTCTATACGGTATACAAGGAATACCAGTTTTTCAAAATCATGGTTGATGAGATAGCTGATGTGTTTCGCAAGCTGCTTCCTGAGTTCATCCATTGAAAGAGCGGCCGGTAATACCGTTTCAAGCGACTGGTTGATGGAAGGGATCAGTTCTGTATCAATTAAAGACATGAAAGTGAATTAAAATTGTTCCTGTATACCCAGGTTAAACAAAGCAAAATCATACTTCACCGGATCATGCCTGTCTAAAGTTCGTAAAAAATCAGTGAGCTCGGTGGCGGCCTGCCAGTCAGTTTGTTTTCGCTTCAGTATTCCCAGCTGTCTGGCCACCCTTGCCACATGCAGGTCTATCGGGCAAATAAGTTGTGCAGGAATAATATTTTTCCAGAGGCCAAAATCAACGCCTTTGTTATCCTGCCGCACCATCCAGCGCAGGAACATGTTTATCCTTTTGCAGGATGAACCTGTTTCGGGTGAGGCAATATGTTTTTCAGTTCTTTTTTCATGCGGGAAAATGAAAAAATATTTTCGGAATGCATTCAGCCCCTTTTCAACAGTTTTGTCTTTTTTGCTGATGCCGCCGCTAAATGCATTTCCCAGGCTTTCGTTCCGGCTGTAGTGCTGCTGAAGAAATTCAATGAAATAAAATAAATCAGCCGCCTGGAATGTGCGGTGTCTGAAGTGCTCTAATCTTTTCAAATCTTTTTCTTCATGTTGCCGGATGAACTGGTGCGGCGCATTATCCATCAGTTGCAGCAATTCTTTGCATTTGTTGATGATGGCAGTCCGGTTGCCCCAGGCAAAGATGGCGGCAAAGAAACCGGCGATTTCGATATCCTGTTTTTTAGTAAAAAGATGGGGAACAGAGACCGGGTCATTTTTGATAAAAGAAGGGCGGTTGTATTTTTCAACAGCGGCATCAAGAAAACACTTCAGGTTTGCTATACGGTTTCCCATTACTCAAGAAGCTTTCGCATGATCAGCATACCAAACCGGTCACATACATCATTGCTGTTGAATTTGTTTATCACCACCACCACAGCTTTATCTTTCTCCTTTGAAAAGGCTGCAAAGGTGGAAAACCCATAAGTACCGCCATTATGCCAATAGAAAAGGGGGTTCCCTTCTTTTTCAACTGCATGCCATGCCAGGCACACTTTTATATTGGGCTTCGCTGCAGCGGTAGTTTTTAGCAAGCTGCTTATAACCGCATCGCCTGAATGGTTGTTCATATATTCCAGGTAATTGAGCAAGTCCTGTGCAGAACATTTAATAGCCCCCGCAGCAGCCATACATTCCATTTCCCAGTATGGCGCTTTATTATTTCCGAAATGGCCCTGGCTGACATTTGTATTACCGGAAGGCAGGTTGAGGGCGGCGCCCATGTGCAGGGGCTCAAAAGCATATTGCTTCAGCAATTCCTCATAAGTTTTTCCTGAAATAATTTCTGCCAGGATGCCACATACTGCAAAACCGGTATTGGAATAATTGCTTTTCCCATCCGACTTACATGTTGCCCGTTTAAGGTAACTGAACAGGTTTTTCTTCTTGTACTCCTTATAAGGCTGTTGATTTTTTATCCCCCTCGGCAGATCATCAGGGATCCTTTCCAGGCCTGAAGTATGGTTGAGCAGGCTGAGAAAACTGACTGATGCAAGCGATTTATTCTGCTGCAAAGAGTCGGGAAGGTATTTTATGATGGATGAAGCCTCGCTGATGCCGTGCTCTTTTAAGACGGACACTAAAACAAGGGCGGTAAAAGTTTTGGTAATACTGCCGGCCTCAAAAAAAGTTAATGAGTCAAACGTTGTTTTATTATCAGGGTCAGCATAGCCAAAATTATAATAGCTGCGTTTCCCATTATCGCTGGTTGCAATAAAAATTCCCGGAAGGTTTCTTGCTTTCAGCAGGCTGTCGCCCTTGCGAAGAATTAAAGAGTCAACAGCCGGGTAGCCTTCTGTAATATCTTTTGCCTTAGCATTCTGAGCATTGCAGGAGGGGGATAGTACTGCAAAAAAAGCAATAAAAAAATGTACAGACTTTATCATCATCAGCCTATTGCTTTATTCAAATCCTCAATCAGATCATCTGCATCTTCAATCCCCACACTTAATCTTATTAACCCATCAGTCAAGCCATTTTTCATTCTTTCTTCTCGTGGAATGGATGCATGTGTCATGCTTGCCGGGTGATTAATGAGCGACTCAACACCACCCAAACTTTCGGCAAGAGAAAACAAATGTGTGGAAGATAAAACCCGTTTTGCCTCTTCGATATTGTCGTTTTTCAGCTCAAAAGAGAGCATACCGCCAAAATCTTTCATCTGTTTTTTGGCTACAGCATGTCCCGGGTGACCTTCAAAGCCTGGCCAGTACACTTTGGCCACTTTGGGATGGCTGCGCAGCCACTGAGCAATGATTCTGCCGTTCTCACAATGGGCCTTCATTCTTACGCCAAGTGTTTTGATACCCCGCAACACTAAAAAGCAATCCATGGGTCCCGGTACGGCGCCGCAGCTTTTCTGAATAAAGTACAGTTTTTCTCTGAGCTCAGCATCATTCATCATCAGTGCACCCTGTATCACATCGGAGTGCCCGCCGAGGTATTTGGTAACGGAGTGCATTACGATGTCGGCGCCGAGGTCAAGAGGATTTTGTAAAGCCGGTGAAGCAAAGGTGTTGTCAACCGCCAGCAAAATATTTTTTGGCCTGGTGATGGCGGCAATGGCGGCAATATCTGAAACATTCATCAGCGGGTTGGTAGGCGTTTCCAGCCACACCAGTTTGGTTTTATTGCTGATAGCCTGCTCAACATTGGCCGGTTTTGTGGTATCAATGAATTTAAAAATAATGCCCAACCGTGAAAACACTTTGGTAAAAAGCCGGTAAGTGCCTCCGTACATATCATTTCCGCAAACCACTTCATCGCCTGCATTCAGCAGTTTGATCACTGCATCAGTAGCGCCCACACCGCTGCTGAAAGCAAGACCATATTTTCCGTTTTCGATAATGGCAAAAGCTTCCTCCAGCGCCGTTCTTGTCGGGTTTTGGCTTCGGGCATATTCAAATCCTTTGTGTCTGGCCGGAGCTTCCTGCACATAGGTACTGGTTTGATAAATTGGTGTCATAATTGCGCCGGTGGAGGGGTCAGGATGTGAGCCGGCATGAATGTATTTTGTAGCGGGTTTCATATTTAATAATTATTCTGATTGTAGGAATACAAAGATGCTGATTTCATCTCATTTAAAAAGTAAGGAAGCAGACAGGTATCTCCAGTCATAACTTTCCGCTTCATGTGAAGAGTGGGGATTAATTTTTTTCTGCAGCACTTCCGGCTTCAGGATTTTTTCTTCCACCAGTTTGCCCTTGGCAGACTGTATCTCCCCCTGCACTCTATTGTCCTGCATCCAGTTTTTCTGCGGGGGCTCAAAACCCACTTTATCCCTTCGCCAAACAATTGATTCGGGAAGATGCTGTTTCATGGCTTCCCGCAGCAGCCATTTGGTCCAGCCGTTACGGATTTTATAATCAGAAGGAAGAGAAAAAAGAAACTCAACCAACTCATGTGAAAGAAAAGGAAGCCGCACTTCACGGCCATGTGCCATAGAGTTACGGTCGGAAAACCGGAGTAACTCCTGCAGGCCATGAACAAATGTGCTGAAATGAAGTACCCCATTGAGTGTAAAATGATCGGGGGGTGAATAGTAGGCCTCCCTGCTTTGCTGCTGCACAAACTCTTTTGTCAAATCCGGGTGTGCCACCGCTTTTAACAGGTATTGCCGTTCCATTACAATGCTGGCAAATGCCGGGAACCAGGCGGCAATCTTGTTCTTCCACGTAAATGGTTCTGTTATACCTAATGCCCTTGCTGATTTTAATTCTTTTCTGCCGGAGAGTTTTCCTTTTCTGAAAAGCTCCTGCCAGTACCATTTATAATATTTGTGGTAGCCGGCAAGTAACTCATCAGCTCCCTGGCCATCCAGTAATACTTTTACACCATGCTGTTTGGCCAGCTCATATACTTTGGCAAAAAGAAAATTTCCGCCTGAAGCGGAATAATAAAACGGTTTTTCACCCAGCCTGTCCCTTGCCGCAAATAACTCTTTGTTCTGCTCATCCCAGATGGCAAAGGCAAACATCCCGTCAAATTTCTGCAGGCAATCTCCTTTCCAGCAATCGTATGCTGCCGCAATAACTTCTGTACCTGTCGCCGACCGGAAGGCATAACCACTTTTTTGAAGTTGTTCTTTCAGCTCAATATAATTATATAACTCGCCGTTATGAACGATAGTATAACGGCCAAGATAATGCATTGGCTGGTGCCCTGCTTCCGATAAATCAATGATTGAAAGTCTGCGGTGGCCAAGCAGCACATGACCGCTTTCATTTTGCCAATATCCTTCCCCGTCGGGCCCCCGGTGCGCTAAGGCATCAGTCATTTTTTTCAAATGCTCTTTGTTGTAACTGGCTGAACTGGATTGTATGATTCCGGCTATTCCGCACATCAACGCAAATATCTGATTAATCCCGGTGCAAATACGGGAAAAAACATACCGCCTGAATGGCCGATTATCCAGTTATCTATTTACAGAAACCCGGCTGATAATTATTTTAAAATGACCTGGTTCAGAAGATAATTGGTACAGCCACTTTTGTATTTTCCCAGGAGATACTCAGGTTACAGCCAACTGCAGTTTTCTCAAATGCCATTGACATATTTTCCACCAAGCCGTCAGTTTTTTGTAATGTTACATCAGTGCGTACCACATCTTTTTTAATGTCGTATTTGAACGATCCCCAGGTGTCAGTTTCTCTGTTGACAATGATAGTCCAGCTGTTATCGTTTACAATAGCATATAAAGTGTACCGGCCTGCTTTTAGCTTTTTACCTCCAATTTTTACCGCCCTGAAAAATTCAATCTCTGTTGCTTCATTAGCGCCTAAACGCCAAACCTCCCCATTTTTAACAAGGCCGCCGAAAATGGTCCGGCCATTTCGTTGCGGACGGCTGTAAATTACCCTGGTCACCAGCGGCTCAGTTATTTTATCCTGTATTTTCAGTATCGGGTAATTCACCGGGTAATAACTCATATCCATCGGCGATTTGTCAACAGGCGGTATGCTGTTATTTTGCGCCAGAAGACAGGAAAATGCCGTTTGAAAAAAAATAAGTAAAAGAAAAAACTTTTTCATGGTTATGTTATTGGACAGTAAATAATCGGTTTGCAGCGTTTGCAAAAGTAAACGATTTATAAAAGCGGCAGTACAACGTTTCGGCCGGTTAAAAGTTACAGCTTCATTGCTTCAAATATTTTTTTAGCATAAAGCTTTACCTCCGTCCAGAACTGACGATAACAACCCTCCAGCAGTTGGTAATGGTCCTCAAATAATACATAAACAGTATGGTAATCTTCAATGTATCTGGCCCTTCTTACCACGCCGCCAAGACTTTTTTTTATGCCCCAGCGGGTGCGGTAATTATACAGCCAGTTTTGTTGTTTCATGTAAGGAAACATGTGGGCAAACCTGTCGGGCATCCAGCCCGCCTGCCGGTCCAGTTCGGCGTATGTTTCTTTGGCAAAGTCAAAAAGCGAACTCTCTGAAAATTCTGATTCATCATTCGCAAGGAAATGGTCAAATACCACATCAGTAAAAGCTCCGCTGTACAGCCGGTAAGCAGGGCGAAAAACTTCTTTGGCATCCCGTGTGGCATCATGTTCATCAGTAAAGCGGTCAATGGCCCGGTGAAGGGCAATCCCTTGCTGAATTTCGGCTGGGTAATCAAACTTCCTTTTCCCTTTTACAAAATCACTGATCATATTGCCGGTAAGTACACCGGGATGACCGAACGACAGGTATGCATGGGCGAGGTAGTTCAAGTGCTAAAGATACACAGCACCCTGCACCATGCAATAATAGGCCCAGTCAGGTAGCCTTTTTTTGCTTTATATAAAAACGATAGGGATACACACAGGGAATCAGCGTAATGATCATCACCACCGTAAAGAAAACCACGATAGCTGCTGCCGGCGGCAGAAAAAGGCAAACGGCAGCCAGGAATAATCCGCCGGCAAACATGAGTCTTCCTGCCAGCTGGACTAATTACAAAAAAGTAAAAAAAGTATAATCATCCGATCAGACAGCAGGTTTCGTTTTACAAGTTAGTTTTGGTGTGTGGTAAAACAAGCCCCGGCTTACACATTTGCTGTAATGCCGGGGTTTTGTATTATTAACAGATACTGTTATAAAAAAGAGGTACAACGTTAATTGATTTAACATTGGCTGCCATAAATCATTTTTCACTTGGGTTCACCCTGTACCGGGTATACTTTTGACTTGATGAATTAATTATCATTAACCGTTAAACCTTAAGCCATGAAAAGATTATTTTTATCACTGTCGTTGTTTATAACGATGGTTGCAGCAAAGGCCGCAGACAGCTCCGATTCCGTAAGTGAAACTGTAACAGAATCGTTTAAAAAAGAATTTCCCGGAGCTGAACTGCTGAGCTGGGAAAAGCAGGGCGATTACCTGAAAGCAATATTTATTTTCAGCGGGTACCGCTCCGAAGCGTATTTTACGGAGGAAGGAGAATTGCAGGGCAGCGCCAGAAGTATTTTTTACAGCCAGTTGCCGCTCGCTGTTGTAAAAGCAGTGGAAAAAAGATTTACTTCAGCTGAAGTATTGCAGGTAAGCGAAATTACCAACCCGGGAGGCACACGGTATGTGCTGCGGCTGGATGCCGGCAACAGAAAGTACAAGCTCCGGATAGATGCAGGCGGAAATTTTATTGATATTGACAAGCTGAAGAAATAAACTCAAGAAGCAGTGGTTAAAAATTCCCTGTACCGGCAGGGAATTTTTATTTGTGCAAACCTGTAATTTTGCGGCACTTTTCCTTGTAGATTGCCTTATCCGGGCGAATAATGGAACTGCCGCATTGTCTCACGGTATTGTGATCTGAAGGCGGTCTTTAAATGAACCAGTAATGAACAAAGGATCCATTTCACAATTCATCCAGCATCATTTCCGTCACTTTAATGCCGCCGCACTGATGGATGCGGCAAAAGGATATGAGCGGCATTTGCAGGAAGGCGGGAAAATGATGGTGACCCTGGCCGGCGCCATGAGCACCGGCGAACTGGGTATCTCACTGGCCGAAATGATACGGCAGGGTAAAGTGGATATCATCAGCTGCACCGGTGCCAACCTGGAAGAAGATGTAATGAACCTGGTGGCGCACTCACATTATAAGCGTATTCCCAATTACCGCGATCTTACCCCGCAGGAAGAGTGGGATCTTCTGGAAAACCATTACAACCGGGTAACCGATACCTGTATTCCGGAAGAAGAAGCATTTCGCCGCCTGCAGAAGCACCTGGTAAAACAATGGACAGAGGCCGAAGCGAAAGGAGAAAGATTTTTCCCTCATGAATTTTTATATAAGGTCATTTTAAACGGCGAGCTGAAACAGTATTATGAGATTGACCCGAAGGACAGCTGGGTTGTTGCTGCTGCAGAAAAAAATATTCCTATTGTGGTTCCAGGCTGGGAAGACAGTACCACCGGAAACATCTTTGCCAGCTATGTGGTAAAAGGTGAACTGAAGGCAGGCACTGTAAAAAATGGCATTGAATACATGGCATGGCTTACTGACTGGTACCGTAACCATTCTTCCGGAAAAGGAGTTGGCTTTTTCCAGATCGGCGGAGGCATTGCCGGCGATTTTCCGATATGCGTGGTGCCTATGATGTACCAGGACCTGGAATGGCATGATGTGCCTTTCTGGAGTTATTTCTGCCAGATCAGCGATTCCACCACTTCTTATGGTTCCTATTCCGGCGCTGTGCCCAATGAAAAAATTACCTGGGGAAAACTGGATGTAAAAACACCCAAGTTTATTGTTGAAAGTGATGCCACTATTGTGGCTCCTTTGATTTTCGCCTGGGTACTGGGCTGGTAAACCTAATTGCTCATCATTCTATTATCAACCCTCTATTTGCGGGGTTGATTATTTACATGGTTTTTTTAGTGTCTTCCCAGACCTTGGCAGGTTTTAATGCCTGGGCCAGGTAAACAATGATCACAATTTTAATTGTGATCCCTTTGTAAGCAGCCTCTGTACCATTAATAATGATTCCGGCAATCCAGTAAAGGATAAACAAAATAAGCCCTATGATAATTGCCGAATAAGGTTTATTTTTTGTCCAGAACCCATGGGCAACAAAGATCCCTACTTCAATAGCTACGATGCCAATCATGAGGGGGTCCATTCCAGCCCGCTCATGGATCCGGCCAGTATCTCTCCGAGCAGCAGCAGGCCGGCAGTAACAAACAGGGCATTCCTGGCTTTTTTAATGCCGCCTTCATAGCCCTGCATCTCCAGTTTCTTTACGCCATCATAATAATCAGCAATCTCATTTTCACGGGGTGTTTCCGGTGATGGGTTGTTTTGGTTTTCTGACATAGTACTTTTTTTCTAAGATAGTAAAAAGAAAAAACTCTGCCGGATAATATGCCAACAGAGTTAGTCTATGTAAAAAGGGATGGATTAAAAGTGGCTTCGTTTCCCCGGATTAAAAACGGCGGTCTCTGCGGTCTTCACGGCGGTCGCGGATGTCTTCCCTTCTGTCCCGCACATCTTCTCTGCGGTCTCTTATATCTTCACGACGGTCACGGATATCTTCCAACCTGTCCCGCACTCCGCCATGATGCCTGGCATCCCGGCGGTCTTCACGGCGGTCGCGGATGTCTTCCCTTCTGTCCCGTACATCCTCTCTGCGGTCTCTTACATCTTCGCGGCGGTCACGGATATCTTCAATTCTGTCACGAACGCCATAACGGCGCTGGGCATCAGCTTTGTTATCAAGAGCAAAGGCGATAACAAACAATCCTGTTAAAACAAGGGCTTTTACGATTCGTTTAGTTTTCATATTCTTTTTTAGGGCTTTATAAATCGGGTTCAGGAAATAGACCGAACCGGCAGAAGATAGTTTAACGGCATAATAAAACGGTCCGTTCGGACCGCTTTATTTAAAACCCTTTTGGTTTATCAAGCTGTATGTCTCTTTTAAGCATTTCGTTGCGGTTAGCCATTTCCCAGGCTGTATAAAAAACAAGCTGGGCTCTTTTAGCCATTGTGGGGTAATTGATTTTATCCGGGGTGTCAGTGGGCCGGTGGTAATCGGCATGGGTCCCGTTAAAGTAAAAGATAATGGGCACACCCTTTTCGGCAAAATGGTAATGGTCGCTGCGGAAGTAGAAACGGTTCGGGTCTTTCGGGTCATTGTATTTCCTGTCAAGCTTCATTTTCATGTACGTGTTGTTGACCTGTTCAGTGATAGGAGTCAACTCGGAACTCAGCTTGTCATCCCCAATAATGTAAACATAATTAACCGAATCTTTGTCTTTCAGGTATTCAGTCCCAATACGGCCGATCATATCAATATTCAGGTTAACCGTTGTTTTATCCAGCGGGTAAACCGGGCGCTCTGTATAGTAGCGGCTGCCCCATAATCCTTTTTCTTCACCGCTCACTGTCATAAACAAAATACTCCTGCGGGGGCCTTTGCCTGCTGCCTTTGCTTTGATAAATGCCTCGGCCAGTTCAAGAATGCCTGTGGTGCCGCTGCCATCATCATCAGCGCCGTAAAAAATTGTGGTATCATTTCTTTTGCCAACATGATCGTAATGTGCAGTAATTACAATGTATTCATCTTTTTTATCAGTGCCCTCAAGCAGGCCAAGCACATTGGAAACCCGGGTTGCCGGGGTTGTTTTGGCATAACCCATATCAATTTCAGCCGGATATATTTTGGGAGGTAATGACCCGGATTTTACTTTGGTCAGCAGATCTTTTCCGTCTTCTACCATAATTTTTGCTGCCACATCCGGTGATATGGTGAAGGTAAAGGGAGATTGAGCTGCCCGGTAGCCGCCATTCATGCTCCAGTTACCTGCCGTGGTCCCGGCCCGGCGTGGATAGTTGTTATAAACAATCATTACGGCAGCAGCTCCCTTGTTCATTGCGGCATCCATCTTGCCAAATGCACTTGCCGGCGACATCCTTCCCTGTTGCGAGGGTTTATAATCAGACGGTGCGCCGTCAATAATCAGTACCAGTTTGCCGGCCACCTTCAGGTCTTTATAGTCGTTTCTCAGTTCACCGTCCACAATGCCATATCCGGCAAAAACCACTTCAGAAAAACGCATTTCAGCCGCATAATTATTGGGCTGCGGCTGAAAATCCTTATTCAGTTCAAATACGGTTCCGTTTATTTTCAGCGAGCTGCCGATCAATGAATCTTTGTACAGGGGGTAGTACTGCCGGTAGTTGCCGTTGTTGCCGGGTACAAGGCCCAGCGATTTAAAATGTGCTTCTATATAATCAGCCGCTTTCTCCAGCCCGGGAGAAGGGGTATCCCGGCCTTCCATTTCCTTGCCGGCAATTATGTAAAGATGCTTCTTCAGGTCTTCAGCCGTAATGGTGGAAGCAGCCTTTACTGCGTTTTTGTCTTTTTTCTGTGCGGTTGCTGCCAGCGGAAGAAAAAGAATAACAATTAAAGCAAATTGTTTTAAACTCATATGTCTCATTTAGTATGGTAAGAAAACACCACTTCGCTGATTTATCCAGCGATCCCGATAGCTATCGGGATGAGCATGGTTGGAAGCAATGTGGTGCAGCACACCTTCGCTAAAGCTACGGTGTGCAAGTAAAAATAAACCCCTTTATCGAAAGGGGTAAAAAAAATGACAAAAGGTATCTGTCAGGCGCAGGCTATTTTTTGTACCCTGCGCTGGTGGCGTCCTCCTTCAAAATCAGTTGTCATAAAAAGAGCTACCATCTTCTCAGCATCGCCTTCCCGTACAAACCTTGCCGGGATGCAGATAATATTGGCATCATTGTGTTCACGGGCCAGCTGTGCCAGTTCTTCGCCCCAGCAAACAGCAGCCCTGATGCCCTGGTGTTTATTGGCCGTAATAGCCACACCATTGGCGCTGCCGCATAATAAAATTCCAAAGGCGGCTTCTCCGTTTTCTACAGCCGATGCAACCGGGTGGGCAAAATCAGGATAATCCACCGAGTCTTTACTATGTGTGCCGAAATCCTTAAAAGGTAATCCTTTTCCCTCCAGGAAAGAAATAAGGTCTTCTTTATAATCGTACCCGGCATGATCGCTACCGATAGCAATGGGCTTATGAAGGTCAAAGGGAGAATGCATATTACAGAGAGTTTAGAGGTTATAGTCAATACAAAAATGAGATAATAAAGTTAGGAAAGTTTTCGACTCCAGGGTACAAACTACTAACTCCGTTCATTCATCTGTTTCGCTTTATCCCTTTCAACTCTTTTGGTAATCCAGATACCAGCCTGATACAGCAGGTAAAGAGGGATGGTAACAATTCCGAGGCTGAAGGGATCTGTAGTGGGAGTAATGATGGCAGCGATGATCAGTATCATTACCAGGGCATGACGCCAGTATTTTTTCAGGAATGCGGATGTAACCAACCCGATTTTGGCCAGTATATAAATAAGCAACGGCAACTGGAAAAGAACACCGATGCCAACCGTGGTATAAATCAGGTTCTCCATGTAATCAGAAAACGTTGGCAGTACAATAATTTTATCGCTGAGCGTATAAGAAAAATAAAAATTTATCATGAAGGGGGTAAGCACAAAATATCCGAAGAAAACCCCAGTAAAAAAAAGCAGGGACACCCAAAAAACAATACCCCTTGTTTTTTTTGTTTCTTTATCAGATAGCGCAGGCTTTACAAATTTCCAAAACTCCCAGAACACATAAGGGAACGCCACAATAAAACCGCCCATAAAAGCGAGGGTAAAAGAAGAAATAAACTGCCCGGTCATGGTATTGGCCTGAAACTTTGCATCAATGCCGGGAAGGCAAATAGCGCTTCCAAAACCAACTTTATCCTCCAGCCAGTTGCCAAGCTGACAAAACCATTTATTGGCAATAAAATTTTTATCAGCCGGAGCGAATAATATTTTGTCTACAATCTTCCGGATGAAAATAAATACAATAACGGCGCCGGTCATGATGGCAATCACCGACCGGATGATATGCCAGCGCAGCTCTTCCAGGTGGTCTATAAAAGTCATCTCACCGCCTTTCTCAGTCTGTTGTTTCCGTTTGTCTAAAAAATCGAGTAATGCCATTGTAGCTTATAGAGTGACGCAAAGATAAGCGGGGTGGGGGGATTTGGTTGACGGGTTGACGGGTTAATTGGGCAGCAGGCTGATGGCAGAATTACCCCTCCTGTTTACGCCGTTTAAGATAGGCGATGTAACCGTTTATTTTTTTAGCAGGCTCTCCTGCCTTTCTTTGAATGTTCCAAATAGCGATTCGGGTATGTAGCCCTCATCTAAAGCGCTGGACAGATGGTCGTATGTTTCAAGTAATGACCCTCTTGCAATTCTGCAAAACTGAATAGCCTCCTGGTAATGATACCGGCCGTATCCCTCCGCAATATTGGCGGTAATTGATCTGGCACTGTCTTTTATTTGTGCTGTCAGTAGAAATTTTTCTTCTTTTGGAAATGTGTTTGCTGTCCTGACTACATCTCTTCTGTATTCTTTTGCGAGTAAATAAACCTCCAGGGTGTCCAACGTTTGCATAGAAAGTGATTTGATTAAGTTTTAAGCAACCCCAATCCCCCAATCCCCAATTAACCAATCCCCCAATCCCCAATTAACCAATCCCCCAATCCCCAATTAACCAGTTACCCAACCACCCCACTACTTCAGCTTCTTCATCTTCACCGTTTCAATCCTTGTATCGCTGACGTTGAGGATGTCAAACTCATAGTCGTCAATAATGATGCGTTCCTTCTGGCGGGGTATCTTTTCGTGGTAGTTGATAATATAGCCCGAGAGGGTTTCCCATTCTTCTTCGCCGAATTCAAAACCATATTTTTGTTCCAGGTAATCCAGCTCCAGGCGGCCGGAAAACATGTATTCATTCTCCGCCAGCTGCTTTTCCACAAATTCTTCTGTATCGTATTCATCTTCTATTTCACCAAACAATTCTTCCAGCACATCCTCCATGGTAATAATGCCGGCCGTACCGCCAAATTCATCCACCACCCAGGCAATACTTTTTCGTTCACGGGTAAACTTGCTGATGAGGTCGCTGGCACTCATACTTTCCGGTACAGCAGGAATTGGCAACAGTACTGCCCGGATATTCTCCGGCTTCTTGAACAGATCAAGCTGGTGCACATACCCGGTGATATGGTCAATATTATTTTCATACACCACCAGTTTGCTTAGCTTGGTCTCAATAAATTTCTGTTTCAGTTCATCAATAGTGGCGCCGCTTTCAATGCCGATGATCTCTTTACGGGGCACCAGGCACTGCCTGATCTTTACTTTTGGCAGTTCCTGTGCATTTTCAAGCAGCTGGGTGTTGCGTTCCTGCCGTTCCTCATCTTCCCGTTGCTGAAAAAGGTTTTTCAGGTCGCTGCGGTTGATGGGTTCCTTGTTTTTATCGAGCCGGATATTGAATACATATTTCAGCAGCCATTCCGACAGGTCAATTAAACCGGTGGCAATAGGGGCAAACATCTGGTAAAAGAAGTCTGAAACATAAGTAAAACGTATAAGCAGCGGATTGCTGTGGGCACGGAAAAAAGCCCGGGGAATGAATTCAACCAGTATCAGCACTACAAATGTGGCCAGCGCTATTTCACCCACCAGCCGTACATAGGTCAATTTTAAGCCGATATAGTCCCACACAGGGCTCATCACCGTACTGATCTGCAGCGAAAAAAATACGAGAAAAATATTAAAGCCAATTAAAGTGGTACCGAGAAACCGGGCCGGCGACTCAATAAACCGGGAAAGTATATGCATACTACTGCCGCCCTGTTTCTTTTTGATCTTCAGGCTCAGCCGGTTAGCGCTGTAAAAAGCCATTTCAATACCCGCAAAAAAAGCCATGAGGAGCAGGGCAAGCACAAAGAACAATATCGTATTCACCGAAATCATGATACGAAGATAGAACAGGGCAGGGGAATTGGTTAATGGGGAATCGGGGAAGAAATGAGGAATTATACGGCGAGAAAATTCCTGACCAGCCCTTCTGCTTCGGCGCAGGCTCTGTCCAGTTTGTCATTGATAATGACGCAGTCAAACCGGTCTTTGAAGGTCATCTCATAGGAAGCTTTGCTGATACGGGCCTTAAGCGACTCAGGGGTTTCGGTGCCCCTTGCTTTCAGCCTTTTTTCCAGTTCTCCCATTGAGGGCGGTTCGATAAACAGCGACAGGGATTGTTTGGGGTATTGGGCCTGCACATTTATTCCGCCTTTAACATCCACATCCAGCAGCGGGGCTTTTTGCATGTCCCAGATGCGCTGCAGTTCTGATTTTAAAGTGCCGTAATATTTGCCGGCATACACCATTTCCCATTCCACAAACTCGTTGCGGTTGATGCGGTCTTTAAACTCATCGGCGCTGATGAAGTAGTAATCAATGCCGTGCTGTTCATTGTTGCGGGGCGGCCGGGTGGCGCAGGAAATGGAAAAAACCAATTGTGCCGGAAATGTTTTCAGGAGGTGTTTGGTTACCGATGTTTTACCGGCGCCGGAGGGGGCTGCAATGATGGTGATTTTATCGGCTGGCTGCGGCATCCGCAAAGAAAGGGAAAAATCAAATTGGTTGAATGTTTGTTAATGGGTGGGGCTGTAGATCAAGAAAGGCTCCCGTCATTTAAAAAATACACTAAGCTCTATCCGTAGGTTTGAAGGTAATGCTGATGCTGGCCTATAGTTCAGGGTTAAGAGTTAGTGAAGTAGTGGCCATGAAAACCCGGGATATAGATGAAAGCAGGATGAGTGTATTTGTAGAAAGATCGAAAGGGAAAAAAGACAGGATAGTGAGCCTGAGTCCTGTGTTACTTGTCATGTTGCGGGAATATATAAAAGAACATCAACCCGACCAGAAAGGATATCTTTTTTCGGGTCAGTTTGCAGGTGAGCCTTACAGCAGCAGAAGTTTGCAATTGATTTTAGCTGCTGCCAAAGAAAAAGCCGGTATTTTAAAACCCGGGAGTATGCATGCACTCCGGCATAGTTTTGCTACACATTTGCTTGATAAGGGCACAGATGTTACTATTATTATGAAGCTGCTTGGCCACAATGACATAAGGACAACCATGCGTTATCTGCATGTAACCAACCGGGATATATTGCAAATACTTAGCCCGTTGGATGATCTTAATTTGGGATAGGTCCGTGGATTAACGAAACTCCGATAGCCGTTAATACTATTTTTAAGTTTTTGATTTTCAGCAAACAAAGAAAAAAAGCGAAAGTTTTAGGGCCTCGAAACCTTCGTACATTTACATGTTGTAGGTAACCCTATAGCGACATCCTACATTGATTTGGACACCTATGTTTTTGTCGCTCAACCCGACTTTTTTTTGCAGGTATCGGCGTAAGAAACCTGTAAATCAAAACTACTCAGGCAGAAGGCTCAATTTAACATGGAGCCCAACAGCAATCATATTTATAAGTGACAATTCTCACTTTTTATTTCAGAATAAAGGCAGTGATTTACATTGATAAAAATCTTCTGATATGAATAAAATATTAGTCCCGACAGACTTTTCAGTCAATTCAAAAACTGGTATCCGGTTCGCAATTCATTGGGCTACCCGGCAAAAAATGGAATTAGTATTCATGCATGTACTTTATATCATGAGACCAACCCGGTGGACAGATTCCTATTTTGCAAAATATGCAGAACAAGAAGAAAAAGTATGCAGAACAAAATTTGAAAAATTTATTGCCGGGATTTACAGTAGTATGAATGCAAAGCCCGGCAGGCATTCCTTTGTAATTGTTCAGGGAATAAGTGCTGATATAACAATTTTGGATTATTGCAGGAAAAACAAGGATATCAATTATATCTGTATCAGCTCTCGGGGAGCAGGAAAATTCAAAAAAATATTTGGCACCAATACCGGCAACCTGATTACAAAGTCAGAGGTGCCGGTGATTGCTGTTCCAAAAACCTATAAAGTTGCTGACGTAAAAAATATACTGTACGCAGCAGATTTTAGTAATTATCCAGCAGAAATAAAAAGGGTTGTTGATTTTGCATTGCCGCTTAAAGCAACTATTGAGGTATTGCATTTTACCTGGCCGGGTGAAATTTCTTTTGATGAAAAAGTCATTAAAACCGCTTTTAAAAAACAGTATAAATATGGCTTGAAGATACATTTAGAAAAAAACGATGGCGTCCATTCGCTGATTCAAAATCTGCAAAATCAAATAATGATGAGGAAGCCATCTGTCGTGATAATGTTTACAAATCAGCAAAGAACATTCTTTCAGAAACTTTTCCTTTCCAGCAAAGCAGAGGAATTGTCTTTTCAGGCGAAAGTGCCTTTATTGGTTTTCAACAAGAACTAAAGTAAATACAATAATATATTTTCTTAAAGAAAAAACAATCGTCATGCAAAAGATACTTGTTCCAACAGATTTTTCTACTTGTGCTAACAACGCAGTTGAATTTGCAGTTCAGTCAGCAAAAATACTTCCTGTAGAAGTTACCCTGCTACATTCTTTTGAAATGAAGGGCAATGTTTACACGCATAATATGGGAGTATTGAACGAATTCAATAAAACTATGCTGGATGATGTACATAACAAGCTAGCAGAACTTAAAAAGGCTATTGAAGAAACCGAGGGAGTAATAGTAAAGACTCATGTAGCCGTAACCCCTGTAGTGGATGCTGTTCTCCGGGCTATTGAAGAGCTGGGCATTGACCTTGTAGTAATGGGTACTTTAGGCGCTGGCGCATTAAAAGAAAAACTGTGGGGCAGTAAAACTGCCGCAGTAATTGGTAGAACAACAGTGCCTTTAATGGTTATTCCTTTTAATTATGAGTGGAAGAAACCGGAGAAACTCTTACTGGCCACCAATCATTTTGAAAAAGAAGCTGGCATACTGGATTTTCTATTTGAGCTTGCTGATTTGTATATGGCGCAAGTTCATGTAGCTGTAATGACAGATGAAGATGATGATAAGGCAGAAACCTTCCTGGAGCATGCCCGTAAAACGCCACAGTATGAAAAAATGCTGAAAGAACAGTATAAAGAAGAAACACTTACTGCAACCCATCTCTACGGCAACGAGTTTAAGGAAACTCTGCAAAAACACATTACTGAAAACGAAATTGATATTGTGTCAATGATAACTTATCAAAAAGAAAAAGGTTTTTGGGACAGGTTATTTCATCCCAGCATGACAAAAAAAATGAGTTATCATACCGAAATTCCATTGCTGGTAATTCCAGGCATGTAAAATTTATATAGCACAACCAAATGAACTGGCACAGATTAAGCATAGCAGAAATTTTTGAATTACACGGCACTACTCAGCAAGGATTAAGTAATAGTACAGCTGAAGAAAAACTGTTGCAGGTTGGCCCCAATGAATTACAGGAAGGGAAAAAGAAAAGCATAGCCGGTATGCTGTTGGCACAGTTTAAAGATGTAATGATTTTAATTTTACTGGCCGCAGCAATCATCTCAGGTATCATCGGCGACCTTACAGATACTATTGTAATACTTGTAATTGTTTTGCTAAATGCCATTTTAGGCTTTATCCAGGAATACCGTGCAGAAAAAGCAATGCAGGCTTTAAAGCAAATGGCCGTTACACAGGCCAATGTGATTCGTGATGGAACAACTTCCACCGTGCCTGCAACCAGTTTAGTTCCGGGTGATATTATATTATTAGAAGCAGGCAGTGCAGTTCCCGCAGATGTACGCATAATAGAATCCGTCAATTTAAAAATTGAGGAAGCAGCACTAACAGGTGAATCGTATGCAGTAGATAAAATAGCTCACGCCTTAGAAACGGATGATTTGCCATTGGGAGATAAAAAGAACATGGCATTCAATGGTACGTTTGCAACCTATGGACGTGGAAGTGCGGTAGTCATTGCTACAGGTATGCAAACAGAATTAGGACGCATTGCCAAGATGCTGCAGGAAAATGAAACACTCACTCCCTTGCAGCAGCGCATGGCATCATTTGGGAAAAAACTTTCGGTGCTGGTGCTGTTCATGTGCGTCTTGTTTTTTGTTGCCGGGTGGCTTCGTGGCGAAGATGTGGTAAAAATGGTAATGACCAGTATTTCACTGGCGGTTGCTGCTATTCCCGAAGCATTACCTGCCGTTATTACAATTTCACTTGCATTAGCTGCAAAAAGAATGATACGCCTGAACAGCCTTATCAGAAAATTGCCGGCAGTAGAAACATTAGGCTCCGTTACCTATATCTGTACAGATAAAACAGGTACGTTAACAAAAAATAAAATGCATGTTGAAGATGTTTTTGTAAACGGACAACTGTTTGAACGGGATGCCTTGTCCACTATCAAACAACAGGAAAATGTGATGTTATTGTTGCATGCTTTTGCACTCAACAATGATGCTGTGGAAGGTATGGACAAAACTTTGAAAGGCGACAGTACAGAAACTTCTTTGATGGAAGTATCAAGAGAACAGGACATTCAACCCGGTACTTGGCCTCGTATTGCTGAAATTGCTTTTGATGCAGACCGGAAAATGATGACTACATTTCACAGCCATGATAACAAAATAATTTCTTTTACTAAAGGAGCACCGGATATACTTCTGCAGCGCTGTGTAAATATTGACTTAATGGCTATGCAAAAACAGGTGGATGAAATGGCAGCCCGTGGCCACCGCATATTAGGCTTTGCTTATCGTTACTGGGATACCTTGCCCGAAAATCCAAATAGCGAATCTAATGAAACAGGCTTGCACTTTTTAGGGTTAGCAGGCATTATTGACCCGCCAAGGGAGGAAGTGTTTGAAGCGGTAGCCCAATGCAAAACTGCAGGTATTGTACCAGTAATGATAACCGGTGACCATCCACTGACTGCAAACACTATTGCTCAACGTATTGGCATTTTGAACAAAGAAAACGATATAGTAATAACCGGGCAACAATTAGCCGCATTGGATGATGATAGCTTTTTATCCAAAGTAGAGAAAATAAAAGTATATGCCCGTGTATCTCCTGAGCAAAAGCTGCAGATTGTAAAAATGCTTCAGCAAAAAGGACATTATGTTGCGATGACAGGCGATGGTGTTAATGATGCCCCCTCATTAAAAAGAGCAAACATCGGAATTGCAATGGGAATCACGGGGACTGATGTTTCTAAAGAAGCCGCACACATGATTTTGCTGGACGATAATTTTTCCACCATTGTAAAAGCAGTACGGGAAGGAAGAAGGATTTATGACAATATCCTCAAGTTCATCAAATACCTGATGACTACTAACTCCAGTGAATTGTTGGTTTTGCTTTTGGGGCCAATAATCGGCTTGCCTATTGCACTGTTACCCATACATATCTTATGGATAAACTTAGTCTCTGATGGCCTGCCTGCTATTTCATTATCATATGAAAAAGAAGAAAAAGGCATTATGAACAGACCACCCCGGCCACCGCAACAAAGTGTATTTGCTAATGGCAGGGGGATACACATGATTTGGGTGGGCATGTTGATGGCTGGAATTGCATTGTCTTTGCAAGCCTGGGCTATTAATAATGGGCTTCACTGGCAAACCATTGTTTTTAATGTTTTATGCCTTAGCCAAATGGGGCATGTATTGGCTATCCGGTCTGATAGACAGTCCTTTTTTGGAATTGGTATTTTCTCTAACAAACCACTTATTGGCGCAGTAATAATAGCTTTACTGCTTCAGTTCGTCATAACTTATGTGCCTCTTTTCCAACCCATATTTAAAACTGAAGCCTTAACCCTGAATGAATTTTTGTTAGTTGGAGCCTTATCGTCAATTGTATTCCTTGCAGTTGAAATTGAGAAAAAAATATCAGGTGCAAAAGGAATATGAAATGCAATAGTAATATTCAATAGAAGGTCAAAACCGACGAAGGGTATACCTACAACATTGGTATTGCCAAAATGCAGGCTGACGGAAGCCGTGTTTCAACTGTTGTAATTCTGTTCAGCTACATATCCAGCTTGAGCTTATCTATTTAGCTATGTGCATATCATCATCTTTTTTATCTTTACTCAGCAGCGGTCAGCCGGGGCGGACGGAATTCTATTACCTGCACTTCGGCAATACCTGTTCGTTACCTGCAAGCCTAAAAGACGACACTGCAAATATGAACGACAGAAATAAACATAAAGTAACGGGACAAACGACCCATCAGACAGCCGACACAAGAGCCAACGCCTCTGTATTTTTATTTTTTCCCACCGCACATTTTTTAAAAACAATTTTAGCCAGCCGCACAAATGGCACATTTGGTTTTGCCCGACACACAAGCCAACCCTTCGCAAAACCAAAAGAGCCATTTTTTGCCAACTATAATGCTCCCCGATTTTAAGACAGGTAGTTAAGATAGAATTTTTCATCTTAAATTACCTGTATTATGGAAAAAAGAAGTCGCAGAAAATTCAGTTCGGAGTTCAAAGCCAAAGTGGTTTTGGAAGCCCTAAAGGAGCGCAGCACCATTGAAGAGCTGGCCCGCAAGTACGAGTTGCACCCTACGCAGATTAACCTGTGGAAGAAGGAAGCTGTCAGTAACTTAGCCCGGGCAATTGCACTTAAACTGCAGTTGCTGATACAAATATGATTCAACACTTTAAATAAGTACAGCTCACGGAAAGCATAAACTTTCGCAGCACCTTTTTTTCGACCACATGTATGCTGACAGCAAAGAAGTTGCTCCCGCCGAAAAATCAGTGCAATTGGGTTTTTCGGAAAGCAGGCAGCAGGAAATTACCTCTCTGGGTTTTTCGAATATTTTACTCTTCGCCTGCCGATTCGTTAGGAGAAAACCACAACAGTGGGGGAAATTTGCTTATCGAGTCGGCTTGATTTTTTTTGTTACTTTTTTGTATCAGGACAAAAAAGTAAAGAAGAAAAAAATATTAGTTTACGCTCTCTCTGTTCTTTTGTGAACAGTAAACTAAGTATTTCAAAAAAGATGCTCCGGTGAAACCAGAGCAAGACAGAAAACATTAAACAGCCAGCCGCTTAATATCAGCCCCCAGCCGCCGCAGGCGGCCATCAATATCCTGGTATCCCCGGTCAATCTGTTCAATATTCTGGATCATGCTTTCCCCTTCGGCGCTCAGCGCTGCAATCAGCAGGGCAACACCTGCACGGATATCGGGCGAACTCATGGTGATGCCCCGCAGCATCTGCTCTCTTTCCAAACCAATCACTACAGCCCGGTGCGGATCGCATAAAACAATTCTTGCGCCCATATCAATCAGTTTGTCTACAAAGAAAAGCCGGCTTTCAAACATTTTTTGATGAATAAGAACAGAACCTTTTGCCTGTACAGCAGTCACTAAAACAATACTTAATAAATCAGGAGTAAAACCCGGCCAGGGATGATCATAGATCGTCATCACGGAACCATCCAGGAAGGTTTGTATTTCATATATCTCCTGTTCGGGGATATGAATATCATCGCCGCTGAAATTCATTTGTATTCCCAACTGCCTGAATTTTTCCGGAATAATACCGAGGTGTTCAATACCGGCTCCTTTAATGGTAATGTCACTTTGGGTCATAGCCGCAAGACCGATAAAAGAACCTACTTCAATCATATCAGGTAAAATACGGTGGGCGGCGCCCCCAAGCTGGTCCACACCTTCTATAGTAAGCATGTTGCTGCCGATCCCTGTAATTTTAGCGCCCATGCTGTTCAGCATCTTGCAAAGCTGTTGTATATATGGCTCGCAGGCTGCGTTGTAAACAGTAGTGATGCCTTTTGCCATTACGGCTGCCATAATGATGTTGGCCGTACCTGTAACAGACGGTTCATCCAGCAACAGGTGAGCTCCTTTCAGGCCGGAAGCATTAAGGTGAAAGAAGCCGTCTTCTTCATGATAAACAAAAGAGGCGCCGAGTTTTTCAAAACCAATGATATGGGTGTCCAGTCTCCGCCTCCCGATTTTATCTCCGCCCGGTTTGGGAATAAAGGCTTTTTTAAAACGGCCCAGCATGGGCCCCGCCAGCATTACTGAGCCGCGGAGCTTTCCGCTTTTCTTTTTATAGGCTTCGCTGTGCAGGTAATCAATATTCAGATCATTAGCAGTAAAACTGCAGGCGCCGGGGCCGGTGCGTTCCACTTTTACATTCATCTCACCCAGCAGTTCAATCAGCAGGTTAACATCAACGATGTCGGGTATATTCGTGATGGTCACTTTCTCTGCTGTAAGCAATACAGCGCTGATCACCTGCAATGCTTCATTCTTGGCTCCCTGCGGGATGATGTGGCCCTGTAATTTTTTTCCGCCCTGAACTTCGAAGGAATGCATTTTTAGTGGTTATAGGTTGATAAAACTGTAACGGATGCAATGTAAAAACAAAAAGTTGACGGGCTTACACCTGTCAACTTTTTAACCGGTTAACTTTCCCCTTTAATATCTTTTCTTTTTAAATCCGCCGCCATTACGGTTGTCTCTGCGGCCGCCCCCCCGTTGCTGAAATTTACCCCGCTGCTTGCCATAGCCGCGGTTGTCCCATCCTTCCTGCTGCGGACGGTAGGCTTTTACAAACGGCGTATTGGTAAAAGTAAGCTGGCCGTCCGTAATTCCGGTAAGCTCACTTTGTATGGCATCATCATGTACTATTTCTTTGTGCCAGTTGTTATAGGCCAGTTTCATATAATAAGCAATGGCATTGGCAAAGCCCAGCCTTTTATCGGGATTATCTTCCTTCAGTGCTTTTTCAATGATTACTTCCAGGTTTTTGCCCAGGTGCGAATATTTGGGGCAACGTTTGGGATAAGGAAGCGGTTTGGGTTTTGCCTTTAGTGTTTCCCCGGTAGGTATGGGGTAGGGTGATTTTACGTCCAGATTAAAGTCGGCAATCAGAAAGAGGTGGTCCCACAACTTGTGCCGGAAGTCTTCCACATTTTTCAGATGCGGGTTCAGAAAGCCCATCAGTTCAATGACGGCATGGGCATTCCGCTGCCGGCGTTCGGGTTCTTCAATGGTAAGGATATGTTCCACCATTTTCTGCACATGCCGGCCATACTCCCTCATTGTCAGGTGGTTTCTGGTTGTATTATATTCCATGAAAAAAATTTGATGCGGCGACAAAGGTAGCTAAAGAAGTCGGAAGTCGGAGACTAAAAGGACTGAATTAGAAGAGCAGTTAGAAAACTATTTGAAATTCACATAATACAGGGATGCGCACTGGTTAAGATCCCCGTTGCAGGGGTTGGGAAAACCCTCCTTCGTTAAGTCTACGGAGGGTAAAAAAGAAAGGGGCCCCGAACCAAGGCCCCTTTTACAAGCCACCATCCTCTTCCACCTAAGAGGTCGTTTAAAGAAAAGTTGATCGACACAGTACAGATGGCTCGTTACATCCTTGAGCCCCAACGCAAAATACCATCTCCGTAACGTAACTGCCTGGCCGGCTTTGCTTTCTCCCGGTAAAATTTACCGTAATATTATTAACAGGGAATCCGGTTTTTGGTTGAATAAAGGCTTTACCTACAACAAGAGCTGAAATATTGGCTGATTTACGAGCAAATTTAATACCAACCCCTTCCCGGAGGTCTGTATTTTCTTTCACAGATGGCAAAAAAATGAAACAAACTGCTGCTTCCTTCCCGGGAAAATTGGTCATTGCAGGTATGTAAGCAGTGTATGTCATAAGCTCCTGTTTCGGCATTACCCTTATGTAATGATGAGTAAAACTAATTAAAGGTGCCAGTCCCCGCAATTGTAATATTGCTTCATTTTTTTACCTGTAATTCATGAATATCCACAGCAAATATTCCTGCAACTTTTTGCATTTCCGGAATGGTAAAATGATGTCGCAGAATATGCAGGACTATGCCGCAGGCAGAGAAACCTGTTACGTCAATTTACTTCGTAAACGAAAGGGCAGGACTTAGTATAAATGTTGCGGCACCCCGGTTTTTTTACAATGGAGTCGTTGACGGAATCTTTATTATCGGATACCCGAACACTTTATTAAAATACAATTGAAGGCTTACATTATCTGTTGCAGAAAACCGGGATCATTCCCGTTTCATCACCCTTCCTATCTTTGCCGTCTGTTAAAATCAACCCGGCAGGGAAGGAGGGCATATGCCTAAATCAAGTATTATTATTGATGTAATGACCGACGAAAACAAAGTACCCGACAGTATTGCCTGGAGCGCTACTGATACTTCGGCGGAGCATGCGCAACGGGCCAAAGCCATGATGATTTCTTTTTGGGACAGTGCAGAAAAAGCGGCGCTGCGGATTGACCTGTGGACCAAAGACATGATGGTGGATGAGATGGCCGATTTTTTTTACCAAACGCTGATGACTATGGCTGATACCTATGGAAGGGCTACCCAATATCATGAACAGGTGGAAGACATGAAACAATTTGCCCGAAATTTTTATGAAAGATTCAGGGCAAAACAGTTAACGAAGAATAAGGCGGATCAGCGGGAAGCGGGAGCCGGAACGGCAGGAAAAAGCTGAATTTTTCCGGTAAAAAAATAATCAATTGGCAGGCTAAAAGAAAACCATGTCACTGGAGAAAAAAATAATGACGGAACTGAAGGCAGCCATGCTGGCCAAGGATGAAGCGGCGTTGCGCAGCCTTCGTGCAATAAAAGCAGCTATTCTGCTGGCCAAAACCGCAGAAGGAAGCAGCGGCGAACTGAAACAGGATGATGAAATAAAACTGCTGCAGAAATTGGTGAAACAGCGGAAAGACTCGCTGGAGATATTTAAACAGCAAAACAGGGAAGACCTCGCCAAAAAAGAAGAGGAAGAAATTGCCGTGATTGAAAAATTTTTACCGCAGCAGCTCTCTGCTGAAGAACTAAAAAAGGAAATCACCGGTATCATTGCCGCTGTTGGCGCATCATCTCCTGCTGATATGGGCAAGGTGATGGGGGCGGCCACCAAACAGCTTGCTGGCCGTGCCGACGGGAAAGCTATTGCTGCACTGGTGAAGGAATTGTTAGCAAAGAGTTGAATATTGTTTTGGCTGAAATAAATCGCCGGCGCCGGCGTTAGGCTATTACCCCATGCTTCTTGATATCATCTTTGCGGTGCTTTTGGTGCTGGCCGTGCTGAAAGGTCATCAGCAGGGCCTTGTGATTGGAGTTTTTTCACTGATCTCTGTTATAATTGGTCTTGCTGCCGCTATAAAGCTTTCAACAGTCGTTGCATCATGGATAGGCAGCGCCGTGAAAGTATCTGAAGAATGGCTCCCGCTGATATCGTTTATCGTTGTGTTTATTGTTGTGGTATTGCTCATCCGTCTTGGTGCAAAAGCTATTGAAAGGACATTTGAGGTGGCCCTGCTGGGATGGGTGAACAAACTGGGCGGTGTATTGCTCTATGTGGCCATATACACCCTGGTTTTCAGCGTACTGCTTTTTTATGCAGAACAAATGCAGTTGCTTCAGTCGGCTACAATTGAAAAATCTTTTACCTATCCGTATGTGCAGCCCTGGGGGCCAAAAGTCATCAACGGGTTTGGGGCTGTTATCCCCCTGTTTAAAGATATGTTCAGAGACCTGGAAGATTTTTTTGGGCATATTGCTGAAAGAATTTCCTGAAAACAGAATTTTCCCTGCCCATCTGCAGCTTAAATACAAGCAGTATTTATTCGAACAGTTGTGAGTATATCCTTGTTTTATAAGGCAAAACGCTGATTTTTTGCGGCAAAACAACTATTTTAGCTGTTGTAAGAAATTGCCAACAGAACAGGATTAACTGCCATGGAGTACGAAATCAAACAGCATGAAAAATTCAGGTTTATTGAAGAAGGCAGCGGTGAGCCGCTGGTGCTTCTGCACGGGCTGTTTGGGACGCTGAGCAATTTCAAAGACCTTATAGAATATTTCAGGCATCACAACCGGGTGCTGGTACCCATATTGCCGCTGCTTGATATGGATATCCTGCACACATCCGTTGTCGGGCTGGCCAAGTATGTACATAAATTTCTGGAGGCAAAGGACCTGAGAGATGTGCACCTGCTGGGCAATTCACTGGGCGGGCATGTGGCGCTGGTGCATACACTGAAGCATCCTGAAAGGGTAAAATCACTGATACTGACCGGCAGCTCCGGCCTTTTTGAAAACGGTATGGGCGACAGCTATCCCAAGCGGGGTGATTACGAATACATCCGCAAAAAAACAGAACTCACTTTTTACGATCCGAAAACTGCCACCAAAGAGCTGGTTGATGAGGTATACAGCATCACCAATAACCGCATGAAAGCAATCAAAATCATCGCCCTTGCTAAAAGCGCCATCCGGAATAATCTGGGTGAGGAACTCAATCAGATCAAGCAGCCAACGTTATTGGTATGGGGAAATAACGATACCATTACGCCTCCGTTCGTGGCCAAAGAGTTTCACTGGCTCATTCCGAACAGTGAACTGCACTTTGTAGACAAATGCGGGCATGCGCCGATGATGGAAGTACCCGATGAATTCAATGCCATTCTGCATAAATTTCTTGAAAAACTGAATGAGCCTGCAACAGTCAGTTCTTAAGCGATGTCTTGATTTAGTGCCGCCAGAGTAGTATTTTTAAACGGAAAAAGCCGCTATCCATGTTAACCCGTGAACTCCCATCCCAATCCCTCCCCTCCTTACGCCTGCATGATAAGGTGTACCAGGCGTTACAGCTCATGAATGAAAATCATGTTACCCATTTGCCCATTACAAATGCGGAAAAATACATTGGCCTGGTAAGCGAAGAGGACCTGCTTCAGGCGGATAATGATCATTCACCGCTGTCGCAACTGGAGCAGTCTTTTTTTGCTGTTTCAGTCAGGGATGATGAACATTTTCTGCGGGCCGTTCAAATAGCGGCTGAAAATGCCCTCAGTGTGGTTCCGGTGGTAAATGAAGAAAATGAACTTACCGGTACGGTAGCGTATAATGACCTGCTGCGTTATGCTTCTGAGTTTATGAGCCTGAACGAACCGGGCGGACTGATAGTGCTGGAAATCCCCAGCAACCAGTACTCATTTAATGAAATCAGTAAACTGTTGGAAACCAACGATGCGCAGATTACCCAGTTGAATACTTCCAATGATCCCGAAAAAGGAATGATGCAGGTAACCATCCGCATCAATAAAGCCGAGATTTCCGATATCATTGCCACTTTTCAGCGTTACGAATACAATGTAAAATATTTCTTTGGCGAAGAGCAGTATGCCAATGAGCTCCGCAACAACTATGATAACCTGATGAATTATCTGAAAATGTAAGGTGCTTCCCTTTATATTTTTTAAACCCAAATTTTGCATCCGGCCGCAAAACCCGGATTGAAGAATTCCTGTTATTTTAGTTGCCGGATAATAACCTGAACCAATGCTGCAGAAATGGAAATTAGGCCTGTTTTGTTTATCAGCCATACTTTGTGCATCCTGTGGCCTGGCCCAACCGGCAGCCGACACAATGAATGCCGTTCGTTCAACTGCCCTTTATACCGTAAGCGAAATATTCATAACCGGAAATATCAAAACCCGAAAGGCAATTATTGAAAGAGAGCTTCCTTTTGCACCAGGCGATATGTATTCTCCCGAGGAGCTTGCCGCCAAACTGGGAACAGCCCGCCGGCAACTGATGAACACCGCCCTTTTTCATCATGTATTTGTGGCTGTAAAGGATTTTGAAGACAACAGGGTTACCATACAAGTGGATGTAAAAGAGCGATGGTATATCTTCCCGGCGCCCTATTTTAAACCGGCTGACCGCAACCTGAACCAATGGCTCGTGGAGCAAAAAGCAGATCTAAACAGGATTAACTACGGAGCCAAACTGCTGTACAATAATGCTACCGGCCGAAACGATAAATTCAGGCTATGGCTGATCAATGGTTACACCAAACAGGTTTCACTCAGTTACGACCGGCTTTATATTGATAAAAAACTGAAATGGGGTGCCGCTATGGGTTTTGCCTGGGGCAAAAACCGGGAATTAAATTATTCTACCGTTAGCGATAAACAGGTTTTTTTAAAGGATCCTGATAACTATGTACGTCATTTTATTAATGGCCATTTCAGTTTTTCTTACCGTCCTGCCATTAATAACCGCCACACATTTGGTGTCGGGTTTTCTTCAGAGCAGGTGAATGATACCATTGTTGCATTGAACCCGGTTTATTTTAAACAGGGCCGAAACCGTACTGGTTACCCCTTTTTATATTATACAATGAACTGGTTCAACCTAGATTATATCCCATATCCAACCAAAGGGTATGCTGCCCAGGTAAGCCTCAGCAAAAACGGTTTTAATCATAGTATAAACCTCTGGCAGTTGCATTTGAAGGCCCTTGCCAACTGGCAGCTTGCTTCTAAAACCTATATGCATATAAATGTTTATGGGGGTCTTAAACTGCCTTTCAAACAACCTTATTTTAACCGGCGATTCCTCGGTTATGGCGATACATATATGCAGGGATACGAGTATAATGTAATTGACGGAATGGCCGGCGGGTACTGCAAAACCACGATAAGCCGTCAGCTGCTTCAGTTCAGAATACGGATGCCAAAGGGAAAAACCCGGGAAATGATGGCCGTGCCTTTCCGGATATTTGGAAAAATATACGGGAATGCCGGCTATGTGTACAACCCCGAACCCGGCAATAATGAATTATCCAATCAAATGCTGTACTCCGGCGGCCTGGGTATTGACATAATCACACTGTATGATGTAGTTATCAGGCTCGACTGGTCATTTAACCAGTTAGGGCAAAACGGGCTATTTTTACACCGCAAGACCATTTTTTAACCGCATGAAGGCAGCTATTTACAGCCGTTTAATGGAGGAAGGGCAGCGAAAAGATGTGCAATTGTTTTTTGATGAACTGACCGCACAAAAAATTGAGCCGGTTATTTTTTATCCTTTTTACCACCAGATAAAAGACAAAATTTCATTGCCTGCATCCACGGGTACTTTTGCTGAATCAGCCGGGCTGACAGAAGAAGTTGAATTCATCATCAGCCTGGGCGGTGATGGCACCCTGCTGGATACGGTGACACTGGTACGCAACAAACCCATTGCGATTATGGGTATCAATTTCGGCCGCATGGGTTTTTTGGCCAGTATTGGCAGGGATGAAGTAAAGACGGCCATGAAAGCCATCGCCCGGCGTACCTATGTGGTAGATAAAAGAACCATGATACATGTGGATGCCAGTGAGCCCCTGTTTGAGGATGTACCCTACGCCCTCAATGAGTTTTCCATACACAAGCGGGATATAGCTTCCATGATAAAAATTCAGACCTACCTGAACGGGGAGTTTTTGAATACCTATTGGGCCGATGGGCTGATAGTAGCCACACCCACAGGTTCTACCGGCTATTCCCTGAGTTGTAACGGCCCGGTAGTGTTTCCCGATTCCGGAAGTTTTGTGATAACACCGGTGGCCCCGCATAACCTGAATGTTCGCCCCATCGTTGTGCCGGATACCAATATTATTTCCTTTGAAATTGAAAGCCGATCTGATCAGATCATCTGCGCCCTGGATTCCCGCCGCGAAATTGTAAATAAAAATATCCAGCTGGCCGTAAAAAAAGAGGAATTTGACATCAGCCTTGTACGGTTGAGCGAAAATAATTTCCTGCAAACCCTGCGCAATAAACTAACCTGGGGGCTCGACAAAAGGAATTAAATTAACCCTCCGGTAAAAGAAAATAACTACTTTTAGCGTTTGAATGAATTCCGGACCATATCTTAACGTTATGACGAAAAAGATTTTTGCTGCTGTAACTCTCTTTATTGTTTGTATTTCAGGCACTACAGTACTGAAAGCGCAGGATGCCGTGGTGCAGGAAGGCGAGTTTGGAATAGGGGTAGGCGCCGGTCATTATTTCGGCGATCTGAACACCCGGGCCAAGTTAAACCGGGCCAAAATGGCTGCCGGTATCTTTTTCCGCAAAAATCTGGGTAATTACATTGCTGTCAGGGTAGGCGCCTCTTTTGCCCAACTGGGTTATTCTGACAGGTATAATACCCATAATCAGTATATGCTGCAGCGCAACCTGAGTTTTAATACCAGGGTCTGGGAACTGTCACTGCAGGGCGATTTTAATTTTTTCCGTTTTATGCCCGGCGAACCGGAGTTCAGTTTTACACCTTATATCACCCTGGGGGCGGGTATTTTCAGTTATGATCCTTATGCTTACCTGAAGGGCCGTAAAGTAAACCTCAGGCCACTGGGTACCGAAGGGCAGGGCAGTAATACGTACAGTTCATTGGCCCTGTGCATTCCCTTTGGCGGCGGGATAAAATATGCATTAAATGAACGTTTCAATATCGGCTTTGAAGTTTTATACCGTTATACCAATACCGATTACCTGGATGATGTAAGTACAACTTACCCTGATGCTTCGATATTTCCTCCCAATGTTGACGGAAGCCCTTCAGACGGTTTTCTTTTGTACGACCGGTCTTATGAATTTGGTACCCCTATCGGCATTAAAGGCCGCCAGCGGGGCAACAGCAAGCAGAAAGACCATTTTGTAACGGCCATGTTTCATATTTCATTCAACCTCCAGTCGTACAAGTGCCCGACGGCCAACTAAAATCCAATTGTGCAAAATCACCCCGAAGTATTAGTACGGGGATAATGTTTTTTGGTTTTTTAGCAGTATAATTAAACCGCTTTAATGCAGTGACGGGCTCTATTACCAAATCATTTTTTAACCTGATAAACCCATTCGTATGCGCAGAAGAACGGAACGGTGAAAGGTGTGGCCTATGACCCCCTTGCCAAACAACCCATTGCTGCTGCAACCGTAACTGTGCTGGAAAGAAAGGACTCTTCTCTTGTAAGCTTTACAATGACAGGTAATGACGGCCGCTTTGAAATAAAAGGTCTTGCCAATGGCGACTACCGCCTGCTGATCACCCATGTTAATTATCACAACAGCAATAAATATTTCAGCATAACCGACAGCAGCAAAAATGCAGATTTGGGCAATATGGCCATCAGCGACAAAACAAAAGTGCTGGAAGAAGTGGTGATTGCAGCTGAAGCGCCGCCGGTTACCCTCATCAATGATACCATTCAATACAATGCCGCGTCATTTAAAGTGCAGCCCAATGCCAATGTGGAAGACCTGCTGAAGAAATTACCGGGAGTGAAAGTGGAAAAAGACGGAACCATCAAAGCACGGGGCGAAAAAGTGCAGAAAGTGCTGGTGGATGGCAAAGAGTTTTTTGGTAATGACCTCAAGATCGCCACGAAGAATTTACCGGCTGATGCGGTAGATAAAGTGCAGGTATATGACAAGCAAAGCGACCAGGCGCAGCTTACCGGTTTTGAAGACGGCAATTATGAAAAGACCATCAACCTGAAACTCAAGAAGGATAAAAAGAAAGGCGTGTTTGGCAGGGCCATGGCCGGCGCCGGCAGAGTATTTTTCACAGGACTATAATGCCTCCTTTGACTGGCGGTTGCCGAAGGGATTCTTCTTTGCCACTGTCTTTAATTATGCCATCAACAACCAGCGGGCAGCAGGATTTAATGTGACTGTGCCGTTGTGGAATGCCTGCATCAGCAAACAGGTTTTGAAGTTCACCCAGGGTGAGATCAAATTGAGTGCAAGGGACCTGCTGAATAAAAATGTGGGCATCAGCCGGAACACCAGCAACAACTATATTGAGGACAGCCGGGTGCTGACACTGCGTCGTTTCTTTTTGCTGAGCTTTACCTACACCCTGAGCAAGACGGGTTTGAATAACGGAAACGGCGGCGGTATGCGGATAATAACCAGATAAAATCGTTAGCCGGGTTTAATGTATTCCCGCCACAGTAAAGGTTATAATCCTGCTTTCGCAGATATCTCCAGCATCCTATCTATTGGTTTCTTTGCTGCCAATCTCAGATCTTCGTCCATGATTATCTCCGGTGTTTCATATTCCATGCAGAGGTAAAGTTTTTCCAGGGTATTCAGCTTCATGTGCGGGCAGTCGTTGCAGGCGCAGCTGTTATTAGGGGGAGCCGGGATAAAAGTTTTTTGTGGCGACGCCTTCATCATCTGGTGCAGGATGCCTGTTTCGGTGGCAACGATGTATTCCTGTGAAGAATCACTTTGTGTGTATTTCAATAATCCCGTGGTGCTTCCTATAAAATCAGCCATTTTTAAAATCGGTTCTTCACATTCAGGATGTGCAATCAATTTGGCGCCCGGGTGCCTTAGTTTCAGTTTGGTGATCTTTTCAAAACTGAATATTTCATGCACCATACAGGCGCCATCCCAAAGCAGCATATTGCGCCCGGTTACTTTGTTGATATAAGCGCCCAGGTTCCTGTCGGGCGCAAAAATGATGGGTTGTTCCTTTGGAAAACTTTCCACCATCAGCCTGGCATTGCTGCTGGTGCAAATAACATCACTCAGGGCTTTGATGCCGGCACTGCAATTGATATAACTCACCACCACATGATCCGGATGCTTCTCCTTAAATTTTTTGAACAGGGGCGGGGGGCAACTGTCACTCAGTGAACAACCGACTTTCAGGTCAGGTATAACTACTTTTTTGGAAGGGTTTAAAATTTTAGCTGTCTCAGCCATAAAGTGCACCCCGGCAAAAACGATCATATCTGCTTTCGTTTTCTCAGCCGTTTGTGCCAGTCCCAGGCTGTCGCCGATATAATCTGCCACATCCTGTATGTCCGGTTCCTGGTAATAGTGTGCCAGCAGCACGGCATTCTTTTCCCTCTTCAGCCTTTCGATAGCAGCAAACAGGTCCATTGCCGGATCCGGTTCTATATCGAGAAAACCTCTTTTCTCAACTTCCTTTAACGCTGTGGCAATATCAGGATTCATTTCAAAAAAATTTCGGGACAGCAATATTCCGCTAATACCATCAGATTTTCAAAATAAAAAAATGCAACCCCCGCTTAAATACAATAATATTAATACTATAATTTTTTATAAAACAGTTTATTATTATTACAGGTGTGGATTAGTGGAAAAAAACATTTACAAAATTACTCCAAAGCAGTAATCCACAAGCATCCCCCCTGTATCCACAGTGTCTTTTCACGGCAGTAGCGGGTTTCAGTAAGCTTTCCACTTGTATGTGGATAGAAGGATGCATCCTGAGTGAATAAAAAAAGCAAAAACCGATGGGGATTATTTGCGTATAAAATAAAGGATATCCATGTTTTCCGGCCAGTAAATCATCCCTCTTTTTTTTAATTGCTTTTACTCCTGTTTCATTTCCCCGTTTCACAAGCGGTTTTCCACTTTATAAGGACACTATTAACAAAGGTGAGTGGAAAAAAACCCGGAGGCAGACCCGGAAAAGCGCTGTTTAATGTTATACAAACGGGAAGGCGGTAAAAACAGAATCCTGTATTTTTATTGCTCTAAAAAACTAAACCATGAACTGGCTGAAACGATTGCTTATATCCCTAGCCTTATTACTGACCGTTGTAAATGTACGGGCTGATGAGGGGATGTGGTTGCCACAACTGCTTGCCCGGCTGAATGAAAAACACATGAAGGGACTGGGTATGAAAATAAGTGCTGCTGATATATATAATATAAATAAAGGAAGCCTGAAAGATGCAATAGTAAGCTTTGGTGGTTTTTGTACCGGCGAAATCATATCCACGAAAGGACTTGTGCTCACCAACCATCACTGCGGCTTTGATGCCATTCAGAACCACTCCACGCTGGAGCGTAATTACATCCATGACGGTTTTTGGGCCAAAAACCATGCAGAGGAAATTCCCAACGCCGGTTTGTTTGTAACTTTTATTGTGCGGATTGAGGAGGTAAGCAGCCAGGTATTGGCCGGCGTAACTCCAGCAATGGAAGAAAAAGAAAGACAATCGGTGGTTGATAAAAACATTGCAGCGGTAAGAAAGAACCTGAAAAAGGAAAGCTACCAGGACAGCCATGTCCGTGCATTTTTTGAAGGCAACCAGTATTTTTTATTTGTAACAGAAACTTACCGGGATGTAAGGCTTGTGGGTGCGCCGCCTTCCGCCATTGGTAATTTCGGCAAGGATACAGATAACTGGATGTGGCCCCGCCATACAGGAGATTTTTCCCTGTTCCGCATTTATGCAGGAAAAGACAACAAACCGGCAGAATACTCCGCAGATAACATCCCCTACACTCCCAAAAGGGCCCTTTCCATATCGCTTTCCGGTGTAAGCGAAAATGATTTTACTATGGTGTTTGGTTTCCCGGGCCGCACCACACAATATCTGCACTCTGCAGCAGTGGAGCAGGTCATCAATGTAAACGATCCTGCTAAAATTGCCATCCGGGAAAAAGCGCTGGCTGTTATTGATGCTTTTATGCGGAAAGATGAGCAGATAAAAATACAGTATGCAGCCAAGTATGCCGGAATCCAGAATTCGTATAAAAAATGGCAGGGTGAGGTACTGGGGCTTACGGGCACCCATGCGCTGGCCAAAAAGAAAACCTATGAGGAGGAATTTCTGAAAAGAGTGAACAGTAAACCAGAGTGGAAGGATCAATACGGGTCATTGGTTAATGATCTGCAAAAAGCATATGATGCCTTCAGGGTATATGGCAAACACCGGGATTATTATACAGAGATCATCAACCGCATTGAGGCGTTTACCGTAGCCGCCCAGCTTAACAACCTGATTTCTGCCAAAGAAAAAAATGGCGAAGAAGGATTTAAAAAAGCCCTGCCGCAGGTGCAAAACCGGCTTGAGGACTTATATAATGAATACAATCCTGCGGTTGATAAAAAACTTTTCGAAACGCTGATGCAGTTGTTTGTTGAGGGCCAGGATGCAGAATATATATCTTCCTTACCCCGGCAGCTGGCTGCTGCATCCGGCGGATTCGGCCAGCTGGCGGAAAAAATGTATGCCGACTCATGGCTGGACGATGGAAGTAAAATCCTTGACGGGCTGAAAAATGATGCTGCAGCGCTGCTGGAAAAATGCCGGAAAGACCCGATGAACGACCTGGCCATGGCCCTGTCATCAGCCTATACGGAAAAAGTAAACCGCCGGCTTACCGAACTGCAAAACAACATCAACCGCCTGCAACGCAGCTATATGCAGGCGCAGATGGAAGTGTTTAAAGAAAAAGTGTTTTATCCCGATGCCAACAGCACCCTGCGGGTTACCTATGGAACTGTAAAAGGCTATAACCCGAGAGATGCTGTGGTATATGATTATTATACTTACCTGGATGGCGTAATGGAAAAATACAAGCCGGGAGACTATGAGTTTGATGTGCCTGAAAAGCTAAGACAGCTTTATCAGGTAAAAGATTACGGGCCTTATGGCCAAAACGGAAAAATGCCGGTTTGCTTTATCGCCCGCAACCATACCACCGGCGGTAATTCAGGAAGCCCCGCCCTTGATGCCTGGGGCAACCTGGTGGGACTAAACTTTGACAGGGTATGGGAAGGAACCATGAGCGATATTAATTATGATCCCTCCATCTGCCGGAATATTATGGTGGATATTCGCTATGTGCTGTTTATTGTTGACAAATATGCCGGAGCCGGCCATCTTATCAGCGAGATGAAACTGGTTAGGCCCAAACAGCGTTAAAAACAGCCGGTAACCCAGGCAAAAACACTTTATTTTTCAACCAATTATCCGGCTTTTCAAAAAGCCCAATTACCCACATTGTATCCACAAAAACCCTAATTTTGCCGTCCCCAAAAGGGGTTATCGATTTTCAAAACCCCATACAAAAATTAGTATGTCAATTATTCAAACGATCAGGGAAAAGGGAGCAAGAATTACCGTAATACTCATTGCATTAGCGCTGATTGGTTTTATTCTTACCGACTATTTTCAGAGCAGAAACCGCAATACCGGCGGTGGTGGCTCAGAAACGGTGGGCCGGGTAAATGGAAAGCGCATCAGCTTTACTGAGTTCAACAGCAAAGTAAACCAGACGGAAGAAAATTTGAAACAGCAGGGAAACCCTTCATCTGAAACCACCACACAAAGGGCCATTGATAATACATGGGAGCAGGAAGTAACCCGTATTTTGCTGGAAGATGAATTTGACAAGCTTGGCATTATCGTAGGGAAAAAAGAACTGGGCGATATCCTGTATGGTCCCAATGCCCCCGCCGATCTGAAAAGCCAGTTTACTGATCCCCAGACGGGGCAATATGATGCTGTAAAAGCCAAACAGCAGATTGACCAGATTATGAAGCGGGGCGCCCCGGAGCAAAAAGCAGCCTTTAATAATTATATCAACCAGTTGATCATGCAGCGGCAGAGTGAGAAATTTTTTTCCATGCTGAGCAACAGCACCAATGTACCCCGCTGGTATGTTGAAAAGCAAAATGCCGACGCCAGCCTGATGGCCAAAGTGTCGCTGGTAAAAGAGGTGTATGCATCTATTCCTGACAGCACAGTTAAAATAACCGATAAGGAAATTGCCGATTATATCAGCCGGAACAAAGACCAGTTCAAACAAACCGAAAGCCGCAGCATCAGCTATGTTACCTTCAGCGCAGCGCCTTCGGCGAATGACAGCCTTGCAGCCAAAAACAAATTACTTGAGCTAAAAGCAGAATTTGACACCACCAACAGGCTGGAAGATTTCCTGCTGCTGCAGGGAGTTGATCCCCGGAATAATTATGATGGTTACAGGCAAGGAAAGAACATTTCTTCAGCCTACAAAGACTCCATCATCAAACTTCCGGCGGGCAGTGTGTACGGCCCTTACCTGGAAGGAAGCAACTATATGCTGGCCAAGCTGCAGGGCGTAAGACAAATACCGGATACGGTAAATGTGCGCCATATACTGATCGCCACTCTGCAGCAGGACCCCCAAACAGGCCAACAGGTACAGACGAGGGATACCGCCACGGCTTATAAACTTACCGACAGCATACGTACAGCCATTGCGAGAGGTTCTAATTTTGATACGCTGTGTGTAAAGCTATCCGAAGATCCCGGCAGCAAAGACAAGGGCGGTGTATATGCAGGTGTATACTCAGGTCAGATGGTGGGAAGTTTTAATGATTTTTGTTTCCTTAACCCCGCTGGTGCAAAGGGCATTGTAAAAACGGAATATGGCTACCATTATGTTGAAGTGCTTTCGCAAAAGGGCAGCGGAACGGGGTATAAAATAACATTCCTTCCCAAGGAAATTGTGGTAAGTTCCGAAACGGACAACAACGCCAACAATGAGGCCACCATGTTTGCTGCTGACAGCAGGGACATTAAATCATTTGATGAAAACTTTGAAAAGAAACTGAAGCCCAGGGGCATTAATAAAGCATTGGCAACAGTAGGGCCGAGGGATGCACAAATCGCTATCGGCTATTCACGGGAGCTGGTACGGAATATTTACAATGCCAAAACGGGACAGGTGCTGAAACCCGTAAAGGTGGGAGATAGCTATGTGGTGGCGGTGGTAACCGAGGTTTTAAAAGAAGGAACCCAGCCGGTGGAAAAAGCAAGACCTGCCGTGGAATCCGCACTAAGAAATAAAAAGAAAACAGAGATACTGAAGCAAAAAGCCGGGAAAATAACCACCCTTGAGGCCGTTGCTGCGGCATGGGGCGGAAAACAAATAGAAACACTTGACAGCCTTCGCTTTTCAGGCAGCAATGCCACTCTCGGTTATGAACCACGGGTAACCGGGGCCATCTTCAATCCTGCCAGCAAAGGAAAAGTGATGCCCGAAGTACTCGAAGGACAAAGCGGCGCTTATGTGGTAAGGGTCGACAATGTAACTTCCACTCCTGTAACAGCAGGAAGTGTGGCCGATCAGCGTAAAATGATGGCTGATCAGAAAAAGGGTATGATTAACCCGATAGCCGCTTTAAAAAGCGCAGCCACTATAAAAGATAACAGGGCGAATATTTATTAAACATTTATACAGCCAATACTGACTGAAATCCCGCTCAACAAGGCGGGATTTTGTTTTGCTGATGTCGGAAACAGAACTGGCTAAGGGTATCTAATTTTGTGATGCAATGAGTGAACCCATTATCAATAAAGTAGCGGAAAGCGGACTGGTAACCATTGACCCTGAAAACTGGTATCCCCGGGGCGAAACGGCATTATTCGACCTGAAGGATCATTTATTCATGGGAATGATATTGAAAGAAAAAGAATTCAGGGAGACGCTGAAAACACAGGACTGGCAGGCCTATGCCGGTAAAAATGTGGCTGTTTTCTGCAGCGCCGATGCCATAATTCCCGTATGGGCATGGATGCTGGTGGCGGCTTACCTGCAACCCGTTGCCAAAGCAATAGTAATGGGGGATGAAAAAGAACTGCACAAACAGCTTTTTCTGCGCAACCTTTCCTCCATCAACATCAATGAATATGCAGATAAAAGGGTGGTGATTAAAGGCTGCGGCGAAACACCCGTTGCTGATTTTGTGTATATGGAAATTACCAGACTGCTGCGGCCGGTAGCCAAAAGCATCATGTATGGTGAACCCTGCAGCACCGTACCGGTTTTCAAAAGAAAATAATTTTTACGCTGACAATTTGCGGGCTGCTGTTGTTCAGAACCACCCCCTCCGCTTAAATCCGTAAAGCATCAGGGCGGGAATCAGCAGCATTGCGCCGACGGCGGTGTAAAAGCCCCAGCGCTGGTGAAGGAAATCCACATTGGCATCAAAGTTCATCCCGAATATGCCGCCGATAACAGTGGCCGGCGCCAGCAGGCAGGTTACGATGGCCATCACCTTCATCACTTCGTTCATTTTTAAGTTCACATTGTTGATGTGCAGGTCCTGCATGCTTACCATCACATCCCGGTAATTTTCCACCAGGTCAATAGCCTGTACGATGTGGTCGTATACATCTTTATAGTATTTGGTATGCCGGTCTTCCAGCAGGAAGCTTTCGCTGCGCAAAAAACCGTTAACCAGTTCCCGTACCGGCGAAAAATTTCTTTTTAAGATGATCAGCTCTTTGCGCAACTGGGTAATATGGGCAAGGGCCCTCGGGTTATTTCCCCGCATCACCTCGTCTTCTACCTCCTCAATCCGTTCGCCCAGTTTTTCCATCACCAAAAAATAATGGTCAACAATCAAATCCAGCAGGGCATAGCAAAGCAGGTCGGCCCCCCGCTGACGGAGTTTGCCGCCACCGGCTTTCAGTTTTTCACGTAAAGGGGTGAACACATCCCGCCGGGCATCTTCCTGAAAACTGATGACCACATCTTTGGCCAGGATGATGCTGATCTGTTCCTGCTCCACCGACAACTTTTCATCATTATAGTACAGCATATTAAGCAGGCAAAAAATGTTGTTGTCCGCCTCATCTAATTTTGGCCGCTGGTTGATGCTCAGGATATCTTCTGTTACCAGCGGGTGGATATCAAAATGGATGCATACGGCTTCCACATCCGCTTTGCGCAACCCGTCAATATTAATCCAGGTGGTGCGGCCGCTGGTTTTGTAGGGTAAACAATCTGCTACAGAAGCCGCCCTCTTTTCTTCCAGGCTGTCGCCGTTGTAATCAAAAACAGAAATCAATACTTCTTTTGCCTCTTCCCGGTGGGGGATTACCGTGGGGTTCACAGAAAGAATTTCCTTGGTTCTTTTTGCGGTAAAAAGATTGGGCAGGTACAGGTACTTCAGGTATTTATCGGGGCGCAGCTTTTCGAGATTCATAACAGGAAGGTAGGAAAAATCATTTTACATGCAGGCTGTTGTAATAAGAAACAAGGCTGATATAATCGGCATCCGACTTTCCCTTCAACCGGTTGGCGCCGATGTATTGCTGCAGCTCAGCAGTATTACCGGTCAGTAATTCGGCAACTGACGAAAGTGATTTAACGGTAGTGAAAGTATTGTTGTATAAAATAAAATAACGGCTGGCAGTGGTAATATGCTGTTCGGTGGTGGCCGATCCGTAGGGTTTTGTTTCCATGATTTCCTTTACCGGTTTTTTAAAGAGCAGGGCTTTTCCTTCTGCCAGCAGCAGGTGCCAGCCCGCCGCTGCCGCAGTGCCCGAACCAATAAACGATGAATGCACAAAGTGGTAGCGTTTTTTTTCGGCGCTGTCGGTAAGCCAAATTTCCCGGATGCGGTTATTGGCAATAAGCGGATTGCCCGCCCTGTCCTGATAATGCACTTCATCGGCCAGCAGGTCAATCTTCAGCCGGATGCTGTCGTAGCGTTTTCCTGCCGGAAGCACCAGCGAACCCAGCATCCAGCCATCACTGAAGTAGGGGGTGCCTTCCACCACTTTTACATAACGGGCCAGCGAGATGGGTTCGCCGCCCAGCACCAGGAAGAGGCCGCTCATGGGGCTGGTATCCTCCTTGCCCACATCCACCACCCGCTGCTGCGGCTGAGCGGCAAAGCAGGAAAACACAGCAAGGGAAACAAGGATATATTGCCCGGCCTTCATGTACTAAAGTTATTAAAGTAAAGATTGCT